>Ga0074199_1000084_pt1 | contig 213987 bp, 180 predicted proteins | sample EPASupsiteSAE347_FD_64528 | JGI IMG/M metagenome (GOLD analysis project Ga0074199, IMG submission 64528) | Bioremediated contaminated groundwater from EPA Superfund site, New Mexico - Sample SAE3-47 | ecosystem: Environmental > Aquatic > Deep subsurface > Groundwater > Contaminated ... | reverse complement strand
GGCAGTTCAGGAATTGACTGTTGCTCCCCGGCCGATGGAAAAATGCATAGCGATGAATGTGTCGGCCAATCCGCGGCTGAAGGGGATGGATTTTACGGGCGAATGGTCATTGCAGGGGCCGGAAAACATAACGGGCGTTGGCGCGATCACCTGGCAGGAAGATGGAACAAGTAAAGTTTTAATTCCGTGTCCTTCATTTCCCGCGGGGCGTTTCACCGTTTCCGTGAAGCTTAAAACAAAGGATGGCAAGTTGCTTGGGGAAAAGAGCGTTTCCCTGGATTCGCCCGGTCCGGCGGTCTGGATCGGGACCAAGGTCGGGATTTCCCCCCTCCCGCCCAAACCCTACACGCCGGTCAAAGAAAAGAAAGCCGCTTTTAGCCTGGGGAACCGGAAAATTACTCTTGACCGATACGGTTTTATTGAAAGTCTTATCGCATACGGCCAGGGATTACTGGCAAAATGCGGTTTCATCTGCCGGAAACAAGAAGCCGGTTTCAGTTGCTGGAACCGGGAAATCACTTTTGACCAGAGCGGTTTTATCAAGAGCGTTTTTTCCGGCGGGCAGGAACTGTTGGCGCGGCCAATGGAGCTTGCGGCAATAACCGGCGGGAAACCGGTGGTGTGGGAAAATAAATCTTTTAAAAAGATTTCCGGCGATGCGAACCGGATTGTCTGGGAATCGGAAGCGGTGTCCGGGATCGGGACGCTCAGCATGCGGATTACGGCGGAATACGACGGGATGATCCGTTACGACATGCAGTTGAAACCGCCGGTCCCGGCGGAAGTGGATTGTTTTGAATTGAAACTGCCGGTGCGGAAAGACATGGCAACCCTGTCCTGTTTTTCCGGATCCCTGCAGGGCGGAGTCTTCGCGACTTTTCAGGAATTTTTGGAAGCGGAGGCAAAACGGAACGGGGAAACCGCGGCGCGGCCGGAAACGGCGGAAACAAAAAAGGAAATTCCCTGGAATTATTATTTCTGGCTGGGGAACGAAGATGCAGGCATCGCGGGGATAGTGGAGTCCGACGAGGCCTGGGACAAAGCCGGCCGGAAGGACGCGATCCGGATTGAGCGGCGCAATGACGCGGTGGAACTGGTCTGGTCATTCGCAAAATCATCCTGGTGCCTTCCGGAGCTTTGGACGCTAACGATCGGCATCCAGCCCACGCCGGTCAAATCCGCCCCGCCTTCGCTGCGCAAATGGCGATTAGGCGACAACGTTAAACAGCCGGAGATTCCCAATCCGAATTTCATGATTTACTGGACCGGTCCGCACGTCAACCCGGCGTTTGGATATCCCCAGGCCAATGACCCTGCCAAGTATCGGGAATTTATCCGGGCACGGACGGAAAAGGGCATCGGCATCGTCCCCTATGTGCTGGCTAATCACCTTGCCATCAACACGCCTGAATACGAATTCTATTTCCGGCGTTACCGTGATCCTGACAGCAGGATTGCGGCGCAAAGTGATGTCGCCGCTTTTGGTCCGGCATCAGGGGTTGTGGCCATTACCCCCGTGCCCGAGTTCATTGATTTCATCACCTGGAAAAGCCTGCAGTATATGCGGGCCATGAACTTCAGGGGACTTTACCACGATCTTTCCACCCCGCGCCCGTCTTCGCTGGCTGAGACCGGATGCGGTTATGTCCGCGACGGCAAGCGCGTGCCAACTATCACCGTTTTTGCGACGCGGGACCTCTTCCGCCGGATGTATACCATGCAAAAAAACCTGGAGAAGGAGACCGGCCAGGAACGGATCATGATCAACCACATGGAGCCGCTTTCCTGGCTTGGGGCGTATTGCGACCTTGTGTGGTGGGGGGAAGGCCACAAAAAGGATTACCGGACGACCTTGACGCCGCTGGAGATGCGCTTGTCAATGGGGCACAATTTGGGATTTCGCACGCTCTGGCTGCCGCAGGATTCGGCGGCCGGCGCCCGGGCGAGCCTTGAGAAAAAAAACGCCAAGGGTGGAGCTCTTCTGGAATACCCGGAAGCGCAGACGCGCTATCTGGTCGCGCTGTTGTGGCTTCATGATATGTCGCTTACTCCGTCACTTTGCAATACTCAGGTCGCGCGGGAAATGTTCCTGGCCATGGACAATTTTGGCGATTTCCCCGAGGCGGACTTCCTGCCCTACTGGAAAAACCAGAAGATCATCGGCGGCCAGGAGCCGGAAAAATTGTTGTGCTCGGCCTATGTCAAGCCCCGGCCGGATGGCGGCGCTTTGCTCTGCGTCGGCAACGCCACGGACCAGCCGAAAAAAGCCGCGCTCACTCTGGACTTCAAGGCTTTGCACGCCGGCGGCCGGCCGCGGGTGAGCGATATGAACGGCGATAAAGAACTGCCAATCAAAGACGGGCAGATAGAACTGGATGTGCCGCCTTATGATTTCCGGCTCCTGCGCGTGAAATAAAACTTGCGATGGCCCTGAATACGGCGCGCCAGCCCGGAAAGATTTTCCGCTGCGCCGCTATTCCTTTGCGGGCAAGGAATGGATGAATTTCAAGATGTCGGCAAAGGCCTCTTTTTGCTGGCGCCGGGTGACGTCATAAAAAAATCCGTGTTCGGCGTTTTTATATATTTTATATTCCGCGCGGCGGCCCAGGGAACGCATCTTTTCCGTGAATTGAATGATGTATTTCAGGGGAAACATATGTTCGCATTCGGCTTCCATGAAGAAAACCGGACAGCTGGCTGCGGAAATATAGCGGTAAGGCGCAACTTTATGATAAAGCTCCGGATGCTTTTCGTATGACTCGCCCATTGCCATCTGCATGGCGGTCCAGATATGGGGGAAGATGTCCTCCCACGGCTCAAAAAAGACCGGGGTGGCTTGCAAGACGGCCGCCGCCGGAGCAATCCAGTCGGTAATATTCATCGCTCTGAACACTTTGGATTCCCCGCATTGGCCGGGCGTTGCCAGGGACAAGAGGGCTGTCAAATGCGCTCCGGCCGAAGAGCCATGCGTTATGATCCGGACCGGGCGGTCCAAGTTTTTGAGGAGTTCGGCAAACAGAACATAACCATGCCGGATATCGGTCAGCTGGTCCAAAATGGTGATGCCCGGCGCACACAGGCGATAGTCGGTGGCAGCGCAGATAAATCCCTCCTGATTAAATGCCCGCATGATGGCATGGTAGTTTGCCCGCGAACCCTCGGTCCAGCCCCCGCCATGGATGAAAAACAGGGCCAAAGGCTGTTGGACGGACCGGGGAAGCATGATGTCCATCACCCGGCCGTCCACAATCGGATCGTCAAAATAATAAGATTTGAATTCGTATGGCATGATTTTTTCTCCAGCCGGTCAGGAATCAGTGGGTTGAACAGGAGATGCACGGATCATAGGCGCGCACGAGCATTTCCAGCAGATGCTGTATTTCCCCGGCCGGGCGCTTGATAATCTGCGGCACAAAAGCCTCAAAATCCTTCTGGATATTGGCGTGGTTCTGATTAGTCGGAATGCAGAGGTTGGCCTTCAGACATTTTCCGTTCCGGTCAAATTCATAACGATGAAAGAGAATGCCGCGGGGCGCTTCAATCGCGCCCACGCCTTCGCCGGCGCGGGGTTTCAGCATGATTTTTTCCGTCTTAATCCCTTTCTCCAGCAGTTCATCAATAATTTCCAGCGCGTGTTCAACAACCTGAAAACACTCAACCAGTTGTGCCAGGCTGTTATAAAATGGATTGCAGTTTTTCCCGCCCAGGCCCAGGCCGGCGGCCAGCTTGCCGGCCCGCGGCCGGAGATATTTTCCGTTCAAATTGTAGCGCGCCAGCGAGCCCACCGCGTAGGAGGCGCGGTGCCATTTGGCCCATTTGGCCGTTGACTGCGGCGAGACATATTCGTTGACCGCCGATTCAAACTGCTGAACAGGGAGCGTTTCGGGAATGTCACTGCTTCCGATGGCGCCATGATAAAAGGTGTAGTCGTCCTTCTGCTTCAGCGCCACATATTCAGTCTCGCGGGTAAAATCGGGTAATTTGTCCTTCAGGCCGGCCACGGCCTGCGCCAGGCGGTCAAGGTCCGGGATGCAATCCCGTAGTTGCTCATGGAGTTTTTTCAAGTCATCGGCGGACGGTAATCTTAAAAAACCGCCCGGCCGGAAGGTAACCGGATGGGTCATGCGGCCGGCGAGCAGCTCCATCCATTTATTGGCGAGCCGGTGCAGGCGGATGACTGTTTTGACCAGGTCGGGACTGGAAGAAGCCAAAGGCACCACGGACTTGACCCCGAGAAGATCGGGCGCAACCAGATAACCGACATGCAGGACATGGCTTTCAAGGTGCTCGGCATAATGCGTCAGAAGGCGCAGACGGTCGGTCTGTTCCGAGACTTTTATCTGCATGGCGTCTTCAATCGCCTTGATGGCGGCCAGGGAGTGCGTTACCGAGCAGATGCCGCAGATGCGCGAAACAATGGTCTGAATGTCCTCCCAGCTCTGGCCCCGCACCATGGCCTCAAAAAAGCGCGGCGCTTCCGGCACCTGCCACTCAATTTGCTGCACCCGGCCGCCTTCCATGCGGAGCAGAATATTGCCGTGCCCCTCAAGCCGCGTTACATGATGCACGTTTATCACGCGCTGTGCCTGATTAATTTCAACTTTTTTGGTCATGACTTTCCGCTTCCGGGCCGGCGAACAAATCCAGCCGGCTCCTTAAATCATTCATTGTTTTGCCGTAGAGATCCATGACATCCAGCGCGGCTTTGACATTGGGTTCCTCGGCATAACCCCGGCAGCCAAAGCACCACAAGCCGCTTGAAGGACAGCGCGCGCCGCACCCGGCCCGGATCACCGGGCCCAGGCAGACTTCATCGTATTCATAGCGGCAGATGTTGCCTTTCTGCTTGCATTCAACGCAGACCGGATAAGTGGGGATGAACGGCGCTTTGCCGGCCAGGAGACTGCGCAGAATGGCGCTGAACTCCCGGTTGTCTATCGGACAGCCGTGAATCTTGTAATCAACTTTTACGATTTCATGCGCCGCCCGGGCCTTGCCCGACTGAAGATGCGGCTGATTGGCGGCGGGACCGTAGACATAAGTTGTGGCCTTGCCGGCCTCAATAAATTTGTTCATCAGGCGGTTCACGCCGGTGATGGCCGCGCAAGCGCCCATGGCAATGAGCACTTTCGCCTTGGCGCGTATAGCCTTGAGGCGTTCCTCGTCCTGCGGGCGGGTAATGGAGCCTTCAATGATGGCAATATCATAATCTGCGCTTGATTCCGACATGGCTTCCCGCCATTCCACCGGCGTAACCACCGTCAACAGGTCAAGCAGTTCTTCCTCCAGGTTGACAATCTGGAGCTGGCACCCTTCACAGCAGGCAAAATCAAATATGGCCACTTTCGGCTTGCTCATTTAGATTGCCTCCCGCACTTTTGAAATATCGGTATAATTGACGACCGGCCCGTCCTGGCACATATAGAGATGATTGACCTGGCAATGCCCGCACTTGCCCACCCCGCATTTCATAAGACGCTCCAGCGACAAATAAACAGCGTCTTCTTTCATGCCCATGGCCTTCAGGTCAAGGATGACAAACTTATACATGACCGGCGGTCCGCAAATCAACGCCACCGTCCGCGGCAAATCAAGCGCCAGTTTTGGGAGCAGGGTCGTTACCACGCCGACGTTGCCCTTCCATTGTTTGTCGGCGCGGTCAACCGTCTCATAAAATTTGACATTTTCATATTTTTGCCATGCGGACAGCTCGTCAACAAAGAGCCGTTCGGCCGGGGTTTTGGTCCCGACCAGGATCGTGATGTTTCCATAGGAAGCGCGGTGTTCCAAAACATGCAGAATGGCCGATCGGACCGGCGCCAGCCCGATCCCGCCGCAAATAAACAAAATGTCCTTGCCGAGCATGGCCGTCTCCACCGGGAAGGAGGTTCCAAAAGGGCCGCGCAGGCCGGCTTTGCCGCCCACCGGCAGGCTATGCAAGGCATTGGTGAGATTGCCCACCCGGCGCACGACCAGTTCAAAAGAGTTATTGTCCGCCGGCGCGGAGGAAACGGAAATGGGCGCCTCGCCTATGCCCGCCAGGGAAACTTCCACAAACTGGCCCGGTTTGTGGCCGAGGGACTTTCCGGAATCCAGCCTGAATTCAAAAAAAGTCTCCATCTCCGTCAGCGCGCGCTTCCGCGCAAGCGTGGCCGGCTCCGGCAGAAAAATATCATGGCGCGGCGAGCATGTTGGCTTTTTAATCATTTGCCCTCCAGGAGCCGGTTGAAAACTTCAACCGGATTGGCAATGTTCGTAACACAGGCCGCGATACAGCGGCCGCAACCCACGCAGGCTATCTCGCCTATTTTATCAGGCATGTATTTTCCCTTGCGGTAATAGCGGTGGCGGTATCGCTCTTCCCTCTTTTTCCGGAAATTATGGCCGCCGGCCACCGTGGCGAAATCACGCAGGAGGCACCCATCCCATACCCGGCAGCGGACGCCACTATGCAAATCCCAGCGGGTGTCGTCGCGCACATCAAAACAATAACAGGTCGGACAGACCAGATTGCATGAGCCGCACGAGAAACACTTTCGTGTTTTTTCCTCCCAGACCGGATGGTCATAAGAGCGTTCCAGGAGGGCCGGCAGATCCTTCAGTGGCACGCGAAGTTCGTGGCGCCGCAGGTTTTTGCGATTCTTTTCCCATACTTCCTCGCGCAATTTTATGCTTTTGGCGTCGGCCGCTTGCAGACCCTGAGCGTCTTTCAGCAGGCGTTTTCCCGGTTCGGTCAGCGCCTCAATCAGATAGCCGTCGCCGATGCGCGTCAGGAGGATATCAAAACCTTCCCTGACAACGGCGGTGTTCATACAGCCGGCAAAAACATTGGCGCTTGGCTTTTGCACATCGCATCCGATAATGACGGCTTTGCGCCGGCGGTTTACGTAATGCGCGTCGCAGTGGTCGGATGAGAATATCTTGTCCATCTGGTTGATGGCGGCCATGTCATAGGGGTGAACGCCGAACAGGATAAAAGGCTCCTCGTCAAAAACGCTTTTGTATTCCGCGGGAGAGAAAAAATTCAGCAGAACTTCGCGCGGCGGCTGAAAGTAATACTTGGGAGAGAAAACCGTGACGTCGTAATCCAGCCGCAAATCCTCAGCATTGGCGAGTTCGGCGAAAACAAAGTAGTCTGTCTTCGCCGCGGCCGCGGCGTTGGACATGTCCGTCCTGGCCTGGACGCCGAATATCTTATGCCCTTTTAAAAGAACGCTTATCCATTTTTGAAGTGCGGCTGGATTTAATGTGCCCAAAGTCATAGTAAATTCTTATTTAATCATAATCATTATGAAAAGCAACTTTTTATGGCCAAAAATTGTAATGTCGCAGTTATATGTGCTGATGTCATTCCCTATCTTGCCATGCGCTGCGCATGGCAAGATAGGGAATCCAGTCCAAAATTTTCAGAATCTGGACTCCCATTTTTCCTGGCCACGCGCAACGCGTGTCCAGGGCTTCTCTCATAACGAAGTCTGCAAACGGCGGATGGCCCCCCCCCTTGCCCATCATCCCTAAAATCAAGGCTTTTGAGTGTGATTTTTTTCACGATATTCTGTTGACAAAGCGATATATCGTGATAGATTTTGCTCTGAATGGGAAAATTCTGCAGTCAAAATAGAGCGGTTGGCCTCATAAACATGATAATTAATCTGAAAGGACAAGAAAATGCATAATAAAAGCTGTATTATGAGATTATCCAGGTATAGAAACGCGCTGATCAACCTGAAACTGCTTAATTTTAACCGGGTGTTTTCCGATAACCTCGCAGATGCGGCTGGCGTCACCTCCACCCAGGTAAGAAAGGATTTTTCCATTTTCGGCCTGGCCGGTAACCGGCGCGGCGGTTATCTGGTTGATGATTTAATCGCTGAGCTGGATAAAATACTGGGCAAGGACAAGGTGCAGAAATTTATCGTGGCCGGTATTGGAAACATAGGCCGGGCCTTGCTTAATTATGCCGGTTTTGAGAAGAACGGCATAAAAATACTGGCCGGTTTTGACGTGGATCCGGCCAAGCACGCGGCCAGCACGGGTATCCCCATCCTGGCGATGGACAAGGTCAAAGATTTTATCGCCCAGAACCATGTAAAATTCGCGATTATCTGCGTGCCGAGTCTGGCGGCGCCGCAGGTGGCCGATATCCTGCTCTCGGCCGGCATCAAGGGCATTCTTAATTTTGCCCCGATCCGCCTCAAGGAGCATGAAGGCTGTATGATTGAAAACATCAACCTTGTGACCGAACTTGAGAACATAATTTATTTCGTCAACACCATGGAGAAAACGGAAAAAGCGTGATGATATGTTCGGCCGATGCTTAAAAACAAAAGTATTTCTCGCGGCCCTGTCAATGATTGTCCCGTTGTCGCTTTTCATGGCGTTCCTGGGCTTTCAGATCGTCAAAAGGAATCTACTTGCCGCCGGCGCGCCGGCCTGTTCCGTTTCCGCCGGCCAGCTGGTCCCGTTACTCTTGTTCCTGGCCGCCGCGGATGCCGGCCTGGCCCTGATCATATCCTTGGTGGTCGCCGCCTGCTTTTCCAGGCCGCTGGCCAATCTGCGCCAGGCCGCCGGCCGCCTGGCCGGCGGCGAGCTCGGCCACCAGGCGGACCCGCAAACCGGCCTGGCCGAACTGGACCGCCTGGCCGAAGATTTTAATAAAATGTCGGCCAGACTTGACGAGCGCGACAAAAACCTTTCCATCGCCAACAGCAAGCTGGCGCTTTTGAACAAGAATTACGTTGATCTGATTGACTTTGTCTCGCACGAAATCAAGGGCATTCTGGCCACGGTGGTGATGAACGTCTGCGCGGTGCATGACGAATTTTTCGGCGCTCTGAACGAAAAACAAAAACGGGCCTTGCACAGCGCCGCGCAGAGTCTTGACTACCTGACGCTGACCGTCAGAAAATTCCTCAATCTCGGCAAGATTGAAAAGGGCGAGCTGAAAGTGAACAAGACGGAGGCGAAATTAAGCGAGGACATTTTTGGACGCGCCATCAGCCCGCTCCTGCCATCGGCCGCGCGCAAGGGCATGTCCATCCAGAACAACATCGCCGCCAATCTGCGGGCGTTTATTGACCCGGAGCTGATGCAGATCGCCGCCGGCAATCTCATCGCCAATGCGGTCAAATACGGAAACGAAGGAAGCGAGATCGTCATCTCCTCCCGCCAGTGCGACGGCAAAATCGGCCTGGAAGTTTACAACGATTCCATCCCGCTCACCGCCGCCCAGCAGGCCCAGCTTTTTAAGCGGTTTTCCCGGCTGGATACGGCGGCGACCAGATTTGAAAAGGGGACCGGCCTGGGGCTGTTTATCACAAAGGAAATCATTCAGATGCACGGCGGAAAAATATGGACGGAAGCGCGGGCGAAGGGCAACGCCTTTATCTTTGAACTGGCCAATCAACAAAAATAAAAATTTAACGATCAAAATTGAACGAGGAGAGAAAAAAACATGCGTCAAACCCCATGCAGTGAATGTCGGGAACATGTTTCCGAAAAGGAGATGCTGGACCGGCTGGATGAAATCCTGGCGGGACACAAAAACACCGATGGCAACCTGATTCCCGTGCTTCAGACCGCGCAGAATATGTTCGGTTATCTTTCCAAACCGGTCTTGAAAAAAATCAGCCAGAAACTGAACAAGCCCTACAGCGAGGTGGCCGGCATCGTAAGTTTTTATTCGTTTTTTTCCACTGTTCCGAGGGGAAAATATCTGGTCCGGGTCTGCCTCGGCACGGCCTGTTATGTCCGGGGCGGCAAGGGCATTCTGGAGGCCATGAAGAAAGAGCTCGGCATTGACGTGGGGCAGACCACTCCGGACCGGCTTTTTTCGCTGGATGTCGGCCGCTGTTTCGGCGCCTGCGGCATGGCGCCGGTGATCATGGTCAATGACACCGTGCATCAGCGCGTCAAGGCGGTCAAAGTTGATGAAATACTGAATCTTTACCGCAACGGAAAAAGCGGCCCGGAAAAGGAGCAGGTCTGATGGCTATTTTAAAAAAAATATCAACTGCGGAAGAGCTCAGTCTGATCCGCGACGAGGTCCAACAGCGCGCCGCCGCATATAAATCAAACCATAACGGCCAGATTCTGGTCTGTGTCGGCGGAGGATGCCTGGCCTCCGGCTCCCTCCAAGTCAAGGATGCCTTTGAGCAGGCGCTGAAAAAGCGCCAGTTGCAGGATAAAATTGCCGTGATCGGAACCGGCTGTCTCGGCCCGTGCGCGGCCGGCCCGGTGGTCCTGGTCGGACGGGACGACGTGTTTTATGAGCAGGTTACCCCGCGGGACGCCGAGGAAATAGTTGAAAAACACATTGTCGGCAACGCGATTGTTGAAAGGCTTGCCAGGAAAAACACCGTTACCGGCAAACCGGCCGCAACCCTGAAAGACATAGATTTCTTCAAAAGGCAGGTTAAAATTGTCCTGCGCAATTGCGGAAGGATTGATCCGGTGAGCATTGAGGATTATATCGGCGTAGATGGATATCAGGGGCTGGCCAAAGTCCTTGGTTCGCTTTCCCCCGACAAGGTGATTGAAGAGATGAAAAAATCGGGATTGCGCGGCCGCGGCGGGGCCGGTTTCCCGACCTGGATGAAATGGTCGTTTGCGCGCAAAAGCCCCGGCAGCACAAAATATATTCTGTGCAATGCCGACGAGGGCGATCCGGGCGCTTTCATGGACCGCAGCATCCTGGAGGGCGATCCGCACAGCGTTATTGAGGGTATGATTATCGGCGCTTACGCGATCGGCGCCAGCCAGGGCTACGTTTATGTGCGGGCCGAATATCCCCTGGCGGTAAAACGCCTCCAGCAGGCCATTGACGACGCCAAAAAATGCGGATTGCTCGGCGCGAACATTTTAGGCAGCAAGTTTTTCTTTGACCTTGAAATCCGGATGGGGTCGGGCGCTTTTGTCTGCGGCGAGGAAACGGCGCTGATGGCCTCCATTGAAGGCCGGCGGGGCGAGCCGCGGCCGCGGCCCCCCTTTCCGGCCGTCAAGGGCCTCTGGGGCAAGCCAACCGTTTTGAACAACGTGGAAACATACGCCAATGTTCCGGTCATCATCCTGAAAGGCGGCGAGTGGCTCGCTTCCTTTGGAACGGAAAAGAGCAAGGGCACCAAGGTATTTGCGCTGGCCGGCGCCATTAACAACGCCGGCTTGGTGGAGGTTCCGGTCGGCACGACCCTGGGGGAGCTTATTTATGACATCGGCGGCGGCATCCCGAAAGACAAGGAATTCAAGGCCGCCCAGATCGGCGGACCCTCGGGCGGATGCATTCCAAAGGAACATCTCAATGTCCCGCTGGATTACGAGTCGCTGAATGAGCTGGGGGCCATCATGGGCTCCGGCGGTCTGATTGTCATGGATGAAGATTCCTGCATGGTGGACGTGGCCCGTTTCTTCCTTGAGTTTGTGCAGGAGGAATCGTGCGGCAAATGCGTGCCCTGCCGCGTCGGCACAAAACGCATGCTGGAAATTGTCAACCGCATTTGCGAGGGCAAGGGGAAAATGGCGGATATTGACACGCTCATTGAGCTTGGCGGGCAAATCAGGGACACGGCCCTTTGCGGCCTGGGCCAGACCGCGCCCAATCCGGTTTTGTCAACCATCCGCTATTTCCGGCATGAATACGAGGAGCATATCAACGAACGACATTGCCGGGCGGGCGTCTGCCCCGGGCTGGTAACCGCGCCCTGCCGCAGCGGCTGTCCGGCGAACGTCAACGTGCCGGGATTTGTTTCGCTCGTCGCCGAAAAACGCTATGCCGAGGCCCTGCGTCTGCACCGCAACCGCAACCCGTTTGCGGCGATCTGCGGCCGGGTCTGTTTCCATATTTGCGAGAGCAAATGCCGCCGGGCAACCATTGACGAGCCGGTTTCGGTCCGGGGCGTCAAACGTTTCATGGCCGATCAGGAGGTCACCATTCAACTGCCGGAAGTGCATGAGAACTCAGAAAACGCCAGGCGTAAAATTGCCGTGATCGGCGCCGGCCCCGCCGGACTTGCCTGCGCGTATTTTCTTGCCCGGCTTGGTTACCGGCCCAAGGTGTTTGAGGCCGAACAACGGCCGGGCGGAATGCTGGTGCAGACCATTCCCGCCTATCGTTTGCCGCGGGAAATTGTCGCGCGCGAGATCCGCATGATTGAAGGAATCGGCGTGGATATTGAAACCGGCCGGAAACTCGGAAAGGATTTTACCATTTCCAGCCTGCGCGACCAGGGATACGAGGCCGTCTTCATCGGTGTCGGCTCCCCCAGCGGCGTCCGCATGGATATTCCGGGCGCCAATGCCGAGGGCATCACCGATGCGATTAATTTCCTCAAGAGTTATAACATCCGCGGCTCGGTTCCCGTCGGCAAAAAAGTGGTGGTCATCGGCGGCGGCAACGCCGCCATTGACACGGCGCGCACCGCCGTCCGGCTGGGCGCGGAATGCGTGACGATCGTCTACCGCCGCGCCCAGGAGGACATGCCGGCGTATCTGGAGGAAATAAGCGAAGCCCTCCAGGAAGGCGTGGTGATAAACGCTTTGACCAATCCGGATGAGATCATGGTTGCCAATGGAAAAGTGGCCGGCGTCAAATGCCATGTCATGAAACCGGGTAAATTTGACCGGAGCGGCCGCCGCCGGCCGGAAAAATCAGGCAAGAGTTTTACCATTGACGCGGATCAGATCATTTTTGCCATCGGTCAGACGCTGGATACTTCCGATCTGTTCCGCCATGACGAATTACAGCCGGTCAGCGGGTATAGAATCATGTCCGATCCGCTCAGCGGGCAAACCTCAATTCCCTGGGTCTTTGCCGGCGGCGACGTGGCCACCGGACCGATGTCGGTCATTCATGCCGTGGCCGGCGGGGAGCGGGCGGCGGTCGGCATTGATGAATATATCCACGGCCACAAGCACGCTTTCTGGAGGACGGAAAAGCCGGTGGATACGGACTTTGACGTCAATGCGGACCCGGCGCCTTTTCCGCGCAAAAAGATGGAATTATTGCTGGTTGACCGCCGCCGCAACAATTTTAATGAGATTGAAATTCCGTGGGTTGAAGGCGAGGCCATCAAGCAGGCGCGGCGCTGTCTGCGCTGCGATTACGGCCGTGTCTTGACCAACGTTTATTAAAGGAGCCGGCATGATTTCATTGCATGTAAATAATGTAAAAGTTCAAGTCCCGGAAGGCAAAACCATCCTGCAGGCGGTGGAGCAGGCCGGTTTCAAGGTCCCGACCCTATGCTATGTGCAGGATAAAACGCCCCAGGGCGCCTGCCGCGTCTGCGTGGTGGAAGTGGAAGGCGCGCGGACGCTGGTCGCCTCCTGCTGCACGCCGGCGGCGGACAATATGAAAATATTCACCAATACCCGGCGCGTGCGCGAAGCGCGGCGCAATGTGGTGGAACTCCTGCTCTCCGAGCACGAGGGCGATTGCAAGACCTGCACGCGCAATAACGACTGCGAACTGCAGGAGCTGGCGCGCCAGCTCGGCATTGACAACGTCCGTTTCCAGGGCGAAAAATCCGCCAAAAAGACGGATGACTCCACCCCGGCCCTGACCCGCGACAACGGCAAGTGCATAAAATGCCGCCGCTGTGTGACGGTTTGCAACGAGGTCCAGACCATCGGCTCCATCTATCCGCAGTCGCGGGGATTCAAGACAACCATCGGCCCGGCTTTTGACTCAACGCTGGAGCATGTCGTCTGCATTCAATGCGGACAATGCGCGGCGGTTTGCCCGGTCGCGGCGATTACTGAAAAAAATCACATTGACGGCGTCTGGGAAGCGCTGGATAATCCGGAAAAATTTGTGATTGTCCAGACTGCCCCGGCCATCCGGGCGGCTTTGGGCGAATGTTTTAACAACGAACCGGGCATGCTCGTTACCGGCAAAATGGTCACGGCTTTGCGTCAGCTCGGTTTTGACGCGGTCTTTGACACCAATTTCACTGCGGACCTGACCATCATGGAGGAAGGCACCGAACTCCTGGCGCGCCTGAAAAGGAGCCTGCTGGAAAAACAATTGACGCCCCTGCCGATGTTCACCAGCTGCTGCCCGGGCTGGATCAGGTTTGCTGAATATTATTATCCGGAATTTCTGCCGAACTTGTCAACCTGCAAGTCGCCCCAGCAGATGTTCGGTGCGGTCGCTAAGACTTTTTACGCGGCCAAAATCGGCAAAAAGACGGAGGATATCACCGTGGTGTCCATCATGCCCTGCACGGCCAAGAAATATGAGCAGCAGCGCCCGGAAATGAACAGCAGCGGATTGCGCGATGTTGACTATGTCCTGACCACGCGCGAACTCGGCCGGATGATCCGGCAGGCGGGCATTGAATTCAACTCCCTGCCGGACAGCGCCATGGATTCGCCGCTGGGCATGTCCTCCGGCGCCGCCGATATTTTTGCCAACACCGGCGGAGTGATGGAGGCGGCCCTGCGCACCGTGCACGAGATTGTCACCGGACGGGAACTGCCCGCAAAAAATCTGCATCTTGAACAGATTGCGGGACTGGACGGCGTCAAGCATACCACCTTGAAAATTCAAGGCGCGGCGGATGAGTGGGCCTTTCTTGAAGGCGTGGAGGTGAAAGTGGCGGTGGCCCACAGCCTGAGCAATGCCCGCAAGATTATTGAGGCGGTCAAAAACGGACAAATCTTTCATTTTATTGAAATCATGGCCTGCCCGGGCGGATGCATCAGCGGCGGCGGCCAGCCCAGATTCACCGATGATAACATCCGCCAGAAACGGATCAGGGCGATTTACAAAGAAGACGAGGGCAAGAAGCTCCGTAAATCGCATGATAATCCGGAAATAAAACAGATTTACGCCGAATTTCTCGGCAAGCCGCTGGGAAAGAAATCGCATAAATTACTGCATACGCATTACACGCAAAGCAGCGTATAAAATGAAAACCGAAAATATTATACCCAATGCGCCTCCCGCGGCCGCGGACAGCTGGCTGGCGGGAAGAATCAAGCCGGAGCAGATCCAGAAATATCTCGCCGGCACCGGGTGTTTTATTGACGCGGCCCGGATTGAAAATTGCCTGAAAGTGAACGCACAGCCGGACCAGGCAAAAGTGCGCGATATTCTCCGCAAATCGCTCGCCATCCAGACCCTGACGCCCGATGAGACCGCCTGCCTGCTCAATGTGGAAGACGCTTCCCTGTGGGACGAGATGGAGGCAACCGCCGGCTGCATAAAGAAAAAAGTCTATGATAACCGCATCGTCACCTTTGCCCCGCTCTATTGTTCAAATCTCTGCGTCAACGACTGCCAATACTGCGGCTTCCGCCGCAGTAATCCGGCGGCCCAGCGCCATAAACTGACTCTTGATCAGGTCAAAAGCGAAACGGAGGTTCTGGCGGGCGTGATAGGTCATAAACGCTTGATTGTGGTTTTTGGCGAACATCCGCAGACGGACACGGATTATATTGCTTCCGTGATTGAAACGATCATGAGCGTCAGGATAAAAACCCGCCGGGGTTTGGGCCAGATTCGCCGGTGCAACATCAATGCCGCCCCCATGTCAATTGAAGACCTCAGGATTCTGCATAAGTCCGGCATCGGCACCTATCAGGTTTTTCAGGAAACTTATCACCCGGAACAGTATCGCCTTCTGCATCCGGCCGGCACAATCAAGGGCGATTATTTATGGCGGCTCTATGCCATGCACCGCGCCCTGGAGGCCGGCTGTGATGACGTGGGCTTGGGAGCCCTGTTCGGGCTTTATGACTGGAAATTTGAGGTGATGGGTTTGCTCCATCACGCGCTGGAGCTGGAAGACAAATTCGGCATCGGCCCGCACACGATCTCGTTTCCCCGGCTTGAGCCGGCCGAGAACACGCCCCTGGCCGATCATTCCGCATATAAAGTCAGCAACGCTGATTTCCGGAAACTGGTGACGGTCATCCGCCTTTCCGTCCCTTACACCGGCATGATTTTAACCGCCCGCGAAAACGCTGAAATGAGGAAACAAATTATTCCCCTCGGCTGCACCCAGACCGACGCTTCCAGCAGAATCGGCGTGGGCGCCTATGCCAGCGCAAACGATGAACAGCAGGGCAGTAAACAGCAATTTATCCTGGGCGATACCCGCAGTCTGGACACGGTCGTCCGCGAGCTGGCCGAGGCCGGCTTTATCACGTCCTTCTGCACTGCCGGTTATCGCTGTGGACGGACCGGCAAAAAAATAATGAACCTGCTGAGGTCCGGACGGGAGGGGCAATTCTGCAAGCTCAACGCCGTGCTTACCTTCCGCGAATGGCTGGATGACTTTGCCAGCGCGGCGACCATGGCCGCCGGCGAAAAAATTATTGCCGGCGAGATTGAGGAAATCCGGCGCAAACTGCCGGCAGTTTGTCCGCAGTTCATGGATTTTTACGAAAAAATAAAGGCCGGCGGCCGCGATATTTATTTTTAGAAATTCAAAGAACAAAACGAAAATAACTATGGTAGGGCGCAACAGCCTGTTGCGCCGTTCTTCCGTAATTACGGACGGACAGGGCCTACTCCGCCGTAGCAAAGCCTCTGGCTGCGAAGGCTGGACTGTCCGTCCCTATTTAGAAATTCATACATTAACCTAATCATAAAAGGAGAAAAAACCATGGCCCACAGAGTATTATTGATAGATGACGACCCGGAATTTGTTGAAGCCACCGCCAGCCTGCTGGATGCGCAGGGATACAAGGTTGATTCCGCCCCGAACGGAAAAATGGGCGTCGCCAAGGCCCGGGAACAGAAGCCGGATATCATTCTGCTGGATGTGATGATGACCCGCAATTCCGAGGGTTTTGAGGTGGCCCGGGAAATAAACAAGGATAAAAATCTTAGAAATATCCCGGTGATAATTATCACCGGCGTGCGGAGGGAAGCAAGTCTTCCTTTCGGTTTTGAGCCGGATGACGCCTGGCTGCCGGTCAAAGGCGTTCTTGAAAAACCGGTCAAACCGGCCGTGCTCCTGAAAACCGTTTCCCAGACCATCGCCGACCATGGGTAAAACCGGCAATGATGACCGCCCCCAAAGGACTGCGTCTGCATATCGGCATTTTCGGCCGGCGGAATGTCGGCAAATCCTCGGTCCTGAACGCCCTGGTCAGACAGCAGGTTTCCATCGTTTCGGACGTGGCCGGCACAACCACTGATCCGGTTGAAAAGACCATGGAGTTCAAGCCCGTCGGGCCGGTGGTTTTTATTGATACCGCCGGCGTTGATGATTCCGGCGCGCTCGGCAAACTGCGCATCGCCAAAACAATGAAGGTCGTGGACCGCACGGAACTGGCCTTGCTTGTTGCGGATTCCTGGACGGATTATGAAAAGGAATTAACGGGGATTTTCAGGAAGAAAAAGATTCCCTGCGTTCTGGTTGCCAACAAGAGCGATCTGGGCTGGAATGCCGCGGTTGAAAAGACGGCCGCGTCCGGCGGATGCGAATTTTTTGCAAAAGTCAGCGCAAAAAATTTGACCGGTTTTGACATGCTGCGGGAGACTATTATCCGGGCCGTGCCGCAGGAATTCATGGAACAGATCACGCCCATGCAGGGGTTGATCCGGCCGGAAGATATGGTCGTGCTGGTAACGCCGATTGATCTGGAAGCTCCGAAAGGACGCCTGATTGTCCCGCAGGTTCAGGTTCTGCGCGACGTTCTGGACCATGATGCCTGCGCTTTGGTGGTGAAGGAAAACGCCCTGGTAAAAGCGCTGAAAAATTTGAAAAAGCCGCCGGCCCTGGTTGTTACCGACAGCCAGGCGTTTAAGCAGGTGGCCGCAATCATCCCGGAAAGCATTCCGCTCACGAGTTTTTCCATTATTTATGCCCGGTTTAAGGGCGATTTGGCGGAAATGGCCGCCGGCGCAAGGACCATTGACGCCTTGGCCGACGGCGATAAAATTTTAATCGCCGAAGCCTGTTCGCACCATCCGGTGGAGGGCGATATCGGGCGCATCAAACTGCCGCAATGGCTGGCGGATCATACGAAGCGCAAGCTTGATATAAAGGTTGTGGCCGGCCGCGATTACCCCGATGATTTGGGCTCATACAAACTCGTCATTCACTGCGGCGGCTGTGTTTTCAACCGGCGCGAACTGCTCGCGCGCATTGAAAAAGCAAAGCAGGCCCGGGTGCCGATCACAAACTACGGCTTGGCCATCGCCTTCCTGCACGGCATTCTTGAACGCGCCCTCCGGCCATTTGGACAGGAGATCAAAGGTTAACTCCCCTCTGTTTGATGTGTTTTTCCTTTTTGCTGTGAACAGCTTGACGGCCGGATAAAGGTGTGATATTTACAATCTGATTTTCAATGCGGGTGTAGCTCAATGGTAGAGCTCCAGCCTTCCAAGCTGGTGGTGAGGGTTCGATTCCCTTCGCCCGCTTCCCTATAAATCCAGCAAATACGCCATATTATGCGATTCTTACAGCCGGCGGTCTTGTTGATTTACACCTTTAGGGTACAAAAAGGGGAAGTTTTCCATTGACTTGTGCCCCGTCTTGCCCGATCATTTCCTGCGTAGTTTAGGAAAAGATTTCCCCTTTTTAACCCCTTGGGAGATTAACGCATGGCGTTGGAAATGAAAAAATCGTCCCGCTGGTGGTATGCGCGGATCATGGTCAACGGAAAATTGCTGCGGTTTCACCTCGACATAAAGATCGGGGGAAAGCGCCCGCCGAGTCTAATAAAAGTTGCCAACTGGCATGACGCGGCTTTTCAACGGTCCTATGGCCAGGCAAAGGAAAAACATGATGCCTTGCTGAAACGCGAGCTATCGAAAAAACATGTCGAAGAAACTGCGCAGCGGATCATCGAGGCTAAAACTGGAACCCGGCTTGATTTTGTAAAGGTGGCGGCGGTCCCTGAAGCCTGGGCCACACTACCGCGCAAGCGACCGCCCTGCCCGCAGTATGCCGGGACAGCAAAAAAGAAGTTGCGCCAATTCGCGGACTTCATCCGTCAGAACTATCCTGAGGCGGAAGACCTGGCCGCTGTCCAGTCCAAACACGTTCAGGTCTTCCTGGACAATGAGGCAAAGCGCGGCATTTCACCCCGAACATGGAACATCACTTTGAAATTGCTGAAGACCGTCTTCCGTCGGCTTGAACCAAACGCGGACGCTTACCGGAACTTCCTGAAGGATGTGAGCGAGAAGGACGAAGACACGATTCACAGGGAACCATTTAAGGACGACGAAATCGAAGCAATCTTGGCGGTGGCGCAGGATGATGAAATTATGCGCGGTCCGATTGTGACCGCACTCTGTACGGCCATGCGGCGCGGAGATTGCGCCCAGTTGAAATGGGAGAGCGTGGACTTGGGCGCGGGATTCATCGAGGTTCGCACAAGCAAGACCGGCGAGACGGCGGAGATCCCTATCCTACCCGCTTTGCGCGAGGAGTTGAGCCGTACGCCACGCGGCACTAGCGAGTACGTTTTCCCCGAGGCGGCGGCCATGTATAAGAAGACCCCGGATGGATTGAACTGGCGCTTACGTGACATTTTTATCAAGGCGGGTTTCGTGGATGTGGAGATGGCAGAACGGATCAAAGCCAGGGAGAATGAGAAACCGGCCCAAAAACTGAAATTGCCGGAACTGCCGCCGGATGAACTAAGCCGCCGGGGCCTGGAAGCGATTGCCGCCGGCGAGATGATTGATGCGAAGCGGGAGAGGATGAAAGCGATCTTCACGGCCTACATAAGCGGCAAGGGCCTGCCGACAATTGCCCGTGAGCTTGGCGTGAGCAAGGGCACGGTGTCTCTGCACCTGCACAAGCTTGAAGATATGATTGGCGCGGCGGTTCTACGCCGCCCGGTCCCGCAATTTATGCCATCCGTAATCAGGGGCGCCATCCATGCGGAAGACGGCAAGGTACAACGGTTGAATCGTGGCAGCATCCGTGGCTGGCATTCCTTCCGCACAAGTTTTGTCACACGGGCGCTTGCTGCCGGAATGCCGGAGGAATTGGTCAGGCGCGTGACCGGTCACACGGCGGTTGCCTTGGTACGCAAGCATTACTTTAAACCTGGCCGCGAAGAATTTCGCCGGGAGTTTGAGAAGGCCATGCCCCGGATGCTGATGAACGGGGCGAAAAGCCGGGATGAACAGTTGCGGGAAATCATTGAAGGGATGACCCCGAAGACATTAAAGAAGGACAAAGCGTGGGCACTGGCCCTGTTAAACGGAACAGAGAAGAAACAATGACTAGATTATTACGACAGATACTCGCGCGCAAAATATGGGGCGCCGGGTTAATAGCACGGCATCATTGCGAATGGTGGCATTGGAAAGTTTAGAAGGATTGAACGATGAATGTTTTCTTTACGGCCGATCTGCATCTCGGGCACAGTCAGAATAAAAAGGGGTATGGCGGTATAATACATCATGCTAATCGCCCGTTTCCTGACACGGACAGCATGGACAACGCGATTATTGACCGTTGGAATAGCATGGTTGGGCATGGCGATCATGTCTGGATTCTGGGGGACTTCGCATGGAAGAATCATGTGCACTATATACACCGCTTGAAAGGCAAGAAGTTTCTGGTGAAGGGTTCTCACGATATGATGAACATGAATACGTTAAGGCTGTTTGCGGAAGTTCACATTGGCATGGCTCAGAGGAGCTTTGACGGGAAGATGTTCACGCTGACACATTGTGCGATGCGGGTATGGGAGCGTTCGCACTATGGTTCCATCAATCTTTACGGACATTCACACGGCAGGCTGACAGAGACGGACGATAGGTTGCAGATGGACGTAGGCGTAGATGTGTGGGACTATAAGCCGGTCCCGCTTGAGCTGATACTGATGATAATGAGGACGCGGAAGCACTCAGAGAATCAAAGAACAGCCTCGGAATTAGAGACACACGTGGCGGCTTTAGCGCGAAGGAATGCGGACTATAGAGCGACGTTTGAAACCGCTTGAAACCTTTTCAACTGGCTTTTCTGGACACGCCCTGATACATTCCGAACCGTTGGGAATGCGCAGGAAAGTCGGAATAATTAAATACCAATGCGGCAAAGCCCGCATTGGGTAGGATGATGTGGTTATGAACGATGAACAGGTGAAAAAACTGCTGAAGCGCCGCGAGCGCGCCGCGATTGAATTCAAAGAGGCACGCCGGGAACTTCCTCGCAATCTGTTCGAGACAATTTGCTCATTCCTGAACAGAGATGGTGGGACAATCCTTCTTGGCGTGAATGACGAGGGGAAGGTGACAGGCGTCGATCCGGACGCAGTGGAAAGATTAACCAAGGACATCGTGAATCTGTCGAATAACCCACAGAAACTCGATCCGCCGTGCATCCTCTCACCGGTGGCCGTGGAGCACGATGGCCGGATGATTCTGATTCTGCATGTCCCTGCAAGCCCGCAGGCGCACCGTTGCGCCGGGGTCGTGTATGACCGTGGACATGATGGCGATTTTCGGGTGCAGGATCCGGTTCGAATTGCCGCAATCGTTAACCGTAAAAGCGGCTATCACACCGAACAGGTGGTTTATCCATTTTTGAAACTGTCCGATTTTGAGTCGGCGGTTTTCGATAAGGCTCGCAGTGAGATCAAGGTGTTCTATCCGAAACATCCGTGGTTGCGTCTTTCCAATAAAGACATGCTGGTGAAGGCCGGTTTGTGGCGCATTGATACCACTGCCCGCACAAAAGGATACACGCTGGCGGCGGGATTATTGTTCGGCAAGGAAGAAACAATCCAGCAATTGGTTCCGGCTTATAAGATAGACGCCTTGGTCCGCCGGGAAAACCTCGACCGATATGACGACCGGCTGAATATCCGCATCAACCTGATTGATGCGTATGACCTGTTGATGGAATTCGTTGCCAAACACTTGCCGGATCCGTTCTACCTGGAGGGCGTCCAGCGAATCAATCTGCGCGAGAAGATTTTTCGGGAAATCGTTTCGAATCTGCTTGTGCATCGGGAATATACGGATGCCACACCGGCCACGTTGATCATCTACCGGGATCGCGTGGAGACCACGAACGCGGCCATTCCCCATGGTCATGGGCCGATCCGACCCGGTCATTTCACGCCGTTCCCGAAGAACCCGACGCTCTCCAAATTCTTCATGCAAATGGGACGCGGCGAAGAACTGGGGTCCGGCGTGCTGAACGTGAACAAATACCTGCCGTTCTACGCCAAGGGCGCCAAGCCCCGATTCATAGAGGGCGATCCGTTCGTGACGGTCATTCCGTTGCCGTCAGAAGCCGGGGTGAGAACTGGAGAAGAAGGTAGGGAGAAAAGTAGGGAGAAAAGTAGGGAGAAAAACAGTGACCGTTTGCTTGCGCTGATCCGCCAGAAGTCGACTATAACGACCGATGAAATGGTGATATCCCTTGAATTGAGTTGCGCGGGCGTTGAAAAGATAATCAGCAACCTCAAGAAGGCTGGCCGCCTCCGCCGCATTGGTCCCGACAAGGGCGGGCACTGGGAAGTCGTCCGATAATCGTTAAAAGGAATGCGCATTTCCGGATCCTGGGTCTACTGGCGTGACTGCCAAACCCGCTGAAATCCGTTTGTGAAAGGAGCACCCCCTCCCGTTGCCGTAAATCCTGCTAACCACCTTGTTCTCAACGGTCTTATGCATCAAATTCACCTTTTGGCTGTAAGGAAATATGCGGTCTTTTCCTTACAGCCGCAAGTACCATCTGCCGTCCTGCAAAATCCAAAGAAGGTGTGTTGGGTGAGCCGGTAACTACCGAGGAATGCTCGGTAGTTCAAAACGAGGGCGGACGGTTAGTCGCTCGGCCATCTGCCTTTTGGTGTCTGGTGATCCACCTGCCGCAAGCTGTTCAATGTCAACGCGCCGGTATCTCGTCAGTCCACGAAGTTGCACAGGCTTAAGAAGTCCGTCCTGAACAAGGCGCTTAACACTCCACCTGGAACAGCTTAAAAGCCGGGAGACCTGAGCCTGAGTAAGAAGAAGCGACGGAGTCTCGCTTCCTGATTGGGATTTACCTGCTAATATTGCCATGGCTTCTGTGATTTGGCTCGGAGTAAAACTCCCGTCCTGTTTTAATGCCGCCAGCAGAATCGATTGCGTGGTTTGTTGCATGATATTTTCCTCCATAATATTCAGTAACGATGAACGTACAGAAACAGGCGTCAAGTTACCAAACATAGTGCCCATTTTTAGTGTTGTGTTTGGTAATACAGCAGTCTCTCCGGAAATCCGACTTGTCGAGCGGTTGCTGGATGTATATCATTCCATGCATAGTGACTGGGATGTAATTTTTTGAGGTGTAATACTATGTTGGTCGTAGGAAAGAACATGATACGTACAACGTTTCTGATGTTGTTCATGCAAGCTGTATGGGCTGTCTCATCACTCGCCGCCGGGAATGATCTGGCTCTCCCCGGCAAATGGATATGCTGGAACGTAGAGCAAAATGCACCCAGCACGAACGGCCTACTAACCATAGAATTTCGCCCCAACGAAGTACATGACGCCAACATGCTTGTCGTAATATGGGGGATGCTGATTGACGGGAAGAAGATCACCCGTCACGGCACGTTTGCCGTGGAACGCTCCGCGAACTTGTTTCATCCACAGACCACCACACATATCGTTATCATTAAACCAATGACGACCGACTACCCAAGAGAGATGCTGATCCACCTGGTCGACGTTCGCATCACCGAAGACAATCGTTTTCCGAGCGGAACAATAGTCTTGAAGTTTCGTGATGGGTTTAACTCAGAATTCGTACTGAAAAGGGATGCAAATCGGCTAACCAAAGAATCCACCGTACCCTGAACCCGCAATAGGTCCGGTGATTCTCAGCGTTCGGTGAAAGAGATGAGACCACGCCTTCAACCAAGATGCACAGCAACCGTGGCCTTGGCCGCGATTCTTGCTGCGACTGCGCCTATTATCCACGCTAACGGCACGACCAATTCTTGCTGGAGTGTGGAGAGCAAGAGATTCACGCCCATCCGAAGAGCTGCAGACGTCGTGCTCTTACCGGGTGCTCAGAAAGTGGTCGCCGCTATGGAGCTTGATTCAGACCTGCTTATCACTTTTGATGCGTCTAGTGGACAAATCCTTACCAGGTTCGGCTTACGCGAAAGCAGTCCACAATGCTTGCTTCTCGTAGGAGACAGGATTCTTCTTGTACAGGATAAGAACCGCGGCCCTGAAGTGCGCAGTTTTGCCGTGGCAGACCTCAAGGAAGACACCGTAATCCCACTTGCTGATTTCCGACTTTACAGGATTGCCTCTGCAGCATTGTCGCGGAATAGCCGTTACGTGTGGTTAAGCAGCGCCCGAACATCCTCAAGTCTCTACGGTCACATCAATTCGGCATTGTTTCGACTCGATCTCCAGACACGCGAGTGTTCATTGATACTCGGCGTTTCAAAAGAGCCAGTGATTGGACGCCACGTTCCCAATCTTGCACAGCCTGTACCCTCTGATAATTGTTGGCAGATCAGTTCTGCGGCGTCAGGAGAAGTCCTTGTTTCAGACATCCATACGAATAAGCTCATGGTTTTTGATGAAGACGCTACTGAACCTTCAAGGATCATCCATCTCCCCTTCATCCCTCATGTGATGCCTCGTGAATGTGGTCGAATCCTCCCCGTGGCAGCGTCTGGTAGAATTGCGCTAGTCAACCTTGAGGAGTGCAAGGTCACAAATATAATCGAGATCAAGGGGAATCCACTTACCTCTTGCGTGAGTTCGGATGGAAGTCGCGCATTCTTCTCGTTCGCAGGATCAAACGGTATAGTGCAGATTAACTTACTGACGGGGTCACTCCTGCCCGACATAGATTTTTCGCGGACAGACGGCAGACACGATCTACGCGATTCTGCGCGAGGTTATGATACTTTTAACATCTCAACGCTGCGGTGGGCTGACAATCCCGCGCGTCTCATTGGATTGGGTTACGATGGCTACATTCTGATGATTGCCGAACTCGTTCAAGACCAAGATAGTAATATCAACCATGCGTATAGACAACAAATGGCATCCAGGCAAATTATTTCCTGCACTTTCACTGCTATAGTTCTTAAGCTCACACTTCTCGAAGCCCCTTTGCCACCCGATAACAAACTCAAGGGATACCTGATCGATCAACATCCAAAGTGGGAAGTTGAATTGGATGTGTTGCCACACGACAAGAAGATTCCTTTTCAGCCTGGCGTTCGGAAATGCTATATCGCGGATGTTCAGAATGTCTTCAATTCTCCGCCTGACAAAGTTCAGGGCAAATACGAGTTTTCATTTGTCTGGAACGTTGATGTCCCGGGGCAACCCGGAATTAAATCTTTCAAAGCTCTGAAGAAATGAATCATAGAACAAGACCATCGAACAATACGCGGCTAAACACCGATCAGATGAAATCAACCCAACAGAATCACATCGTACATTAGACAACGATGGTGACAAAAGACGATACCAGTGTAACTATCGTGATACTTTTTCGAAAGGAGTGCAAAAAATGAAAAATAAATTCCGAGCAATATTTTTGCAGTTTCCGATCGGGGGCATCCGGCGGTTTCCGTTGGGTTTTATTGCGTCCGTGGCCGCGACAGTGGCGGCCATTTTGCTCCAGCATCAGAAAGGAACAGGCTTTGACAGCGATACGGAAGGTGGTTTGACCCGGTTACTACTGCTGTGGCCTTTTGCGTTGTTCGGTAATGTGGCTTGGGCATTGCGGTGTGAATACGAACACTGCCGACAATGGTTTGGCATGGCGATTCTTTTTATCATCTTGATTGGCGGATGGTTTCTCCTGCCGGTCCACCCTCAGGATGCCTTGGGTGGTTTTTGGTTCGCCTATTGGTTCAGCATTGCGACTTTGCTGTGCGCGACCATATCACTTGCTGCCCGCCGGCAAGGAACGCCGTCTTTGTGGGATGCCGGTTGGCCGATTGTTCTTGCCGCATTCATGGCCACGCTTTCGGCCCTGATCGTTGTCGGTGGAATCAATGCCGCCCTGTTCAGCGTAGAAAAACTATTCGGACTCAAAATATTCCACAAGGTATATACCGACATGGCATTAACGGGCTTTTTCCTTTTGGGGCCGCTAACGGCGTTCGCCTGGTTGCCGCGTCCGTTCGGCGCGGCTCAGCCACAACACGCCTGGTTAAAAGGTACCGCACGGGTTATTTTAACGCCGCTGTGTGTGCTCTATGCGGTCATTCTATTCACCTATATTGGCAAAATTGCGCTGGCCGCCAAATGGCCGGATGGTTGGGTAGCCATGCCGACGCTGGTATTCGCCGCTTTGGGTTTGGTGGGCTATTTGATCGCCCGGCCGGCGCGAGACATAACTGACGAACGCTGGGCTAGGTGGTTTTGCCGGCTTTTTCCCGCTGTGTTACTGCCATTGTCTGTGGTGCTATTGCTGGCTATGCGCATTCGCGTGGTTGAATACGGGTTCACTGAATGGCGCGCGGCGGGTGTCTTTTTAGGCGGTTGGCTTATGGCCTTTGCCTTGGGCTACACAGTTTGGCCCAAAATCTCTCCGTGGTGGATAACTACTACGCTGGCCGTTCTCCTTGCCGTGGCCACTGCCGGTCCCTTTTCGCTAAACGCCATCGCTATCCGGAGCCAATGCTCCCGGCTGGAGAAAATGCTGGATCAAGCCGGCGTATGGCAGCGGAAGGACGATGCCATCATTTCCGTCAGCGCTAAAAACGGCAAAGATATAAAATCTACGTTACAGTATTTATTGCGCCATCACGGAACCGAGGCTTTGCCGGAACGGGTCGCAACCCGCTGGACGGAGTGGCGCCAAAAGAAGGGCGAGACACCCTTGCCTCAACCATCCAAGCAGTCAAGGCGGATGTATAATGAAGAAAACAATGTGCTGGAAGCACTGGGAGTTTCCATTTTGGACGATACACCGCACTGGATCACCATTCGTTGCGATTCGAGTACCATCCCCATGACCAATTGGTCACGCGTTTCGATGGGCCGGATGCGCCAACCAGGAACGGCTATGATCACGATCAATAATGATCTTAAATTGTCGGTCAGCAATTGTCCCGTGGCTACAAATGAAGTCAATGCATTTTGCCTGCAGCTGGATCAAAGTCTGGCGCATACGAACAGCACCGAAGTGCTCCTTCCGCCGGAAAAGATGACACTGGGCTTTACCTACGCCGGCAAACGCTACCAGATTTTATTCATGCAGTTGACCCACTCGCGGGAGCGCGCAAAGTCCGGGACGACCACTTATAAAACTTATGGGGAAAATTACCTGCTCTTTGAGGAGTGACCAGGATATAACAAGTTGTGACATTTTTAGGGGAATCTGATAATTCTGGATAAGCAGACAGAAAGCTGCGTCATATTAAGAAGTTGGGCAATTACAAAATGAATACATGTCTTAAACAAGTTCTTGTTCTAAGCCTTGTAATTTTATTGGCCTGGATAAGCAGTACAGCAGCTGATCAGGGCGACACGCCTTCACTCCTGCGCGGCATGCCCTCACTTCCCAGATTACTCGAAAGAAATCCCTTGGTTATAATAGGAACAATAAAGCACATCGGAAAACATCAGGACCCGGATTTGAACAATACATACGATACCGTGACAATACAGATAGACAAGATTCTAAAACATGAGCACGTTTTAAACCCGATGGTCGACCAAGAAATTGTGCGCGGCGGAAACATCCGCATCATGTTCCGGGTATCGCTTAAAGGCAAATACGATGTCGAGACGAAAGGTATTTGGATTATTCGATATTATAACAATACATTCTGGTTAGATGACCACGAAGTGTATCGCTCTTTGGACAAGGAAAAGGAAATAGTAGAGATCCTTCTTAACCAAAAAAACAAAGACAAATGATGCCCAAAGCCGCTTGATAGTTTACATTTTGCTCGCGGCGGGCAAACTGAAACTGAAACGTGCCGTTCGATGAAAAGACAATGAAGAAAATGACGATTGCCATATTGTTTTTTGCCCTTGCGCTTACGTGTCAGGCTGGCGACGTGATCCGAGCGACACTGGAACCAGCGACAAATCGAGGAGGCATATTCATCATCCATGTCACTAACATATCCACAAACACTATTCATTTTCTCGACATCCGCGAAGGTGCCGGGTGGTGCGGGAACTTCTACGAGGTCACCATAGAGAAGGACGGGAAGACGTACGAATCGAAGGGAAATTGTCTCTATGCTCCCGGCGATGTTCCGAGGGTTGTAGACCTCGCCCCGGGACAGACATACGACAGGGAGATCCAACCAGCAGCCTATGTACGAAACGAAAAACATCTGACACCTCCGTGCACAGTAGTGGTGACATATCGACTGACTGATAAGATCAAGAGTCGGTGGTGCAAGATGGCAGAAAGCGTTAATGTAGACCTTGTATTTCATACAGACAAAGCAAAGATAGGCGCATCGAGTATTCAGCGGCTGGAGTGTACGGGTGTATCGTCTGCCGCTCAGCCGTGATGATCTGTGGAGAAAAAAATGAGAGGATGGTTAGTTACTCTTGCCTGCTGTCTGGGGCTTCTCGCTGGGACAAGCGTTGTCTGTGAAGCAGGTATTCGATCTCCTGGCAAGTACTGTGGCGTAGTGATCTTCGACCGATGGGACGGCTGTACGCTCTACAGTGGAATCTACATCATGTATGTTTCTGAAAAGGTAAAGGAGGGGCTTCGCAAATACGCGGGGCAAGCTATCCAGATTGATGCAAAGGAGGTGAATCAGCCCATTAACCCGGGAGACGGTCTAATCGGAAAGTTCGAGTATCTTGGGGCTGCTCCTGAGACAGACAACTGGATAAAACTCGAAGGAATATGTCTCACATCATCGGTGAAAATCAATGCAGATGGTAAAGCCATTGCCACTATCACTGTCGAAAACAAAGGAAGCTCATCTGTCAAGTTGTTCAGCAATAATCTTGCATTGACGCTTCTAGTGTCCGACCGAAGCTGGTCCGTTTCTGATGGTCCTTCTGCTGCGCTTATCACGCGACAAAGCTTTGAGATGGGAGGTTCTGAACCTCGTTGGCATGGTGAAGGATTTGCGCCAGGCGGGAACTATTCCTGGACTATTGGGAAACAGAATGCTCTTCCCCACGACTTTACCCTTGCGCCCAAGGAGAGGAAGCAGATTGACGTGGAATTCGATCTACCGAATGGGCAGTATGATTTCCTTTGTGGGTATGGCGGAGGAAGTCATAGCGGCAAGTGCCTTGCCAGTAATCTTTCTGCCTTTGATGTGATAGGTCGAAAAGCAAAAGTTGTTGAAGTCAAAAACAGATAGCGATTTCTTCCAGCCGACCATCAAAGCCAGGCGGTTGAGAAGTATGTTCGACACAAAAAAATAGAATGAAATTCATCGTCTATGTCATAATTTTCGTGGTAATGCTGGCCGGTTGCGCATCTGGCCCGAGCCTTTCTCCAGGGCGATATTCGCTAGACATGAAGATGACTAAGCGGGGTGTCGCGAAAGACTATCACGACATATCTGAATGCTTGCTCACTGTTCAGGGCACGAACGTAGTCTTGAAGCCGACCCGAATTGCCGAGACAGACCTAGTCGGCAGCATTACCGGAACACACCTCGCTCTCTCGGTTCGTCACCACAATCCAGATCCGATGATCGAAGGCATGAAACTGCGGATGATTCTGGAAGGCGAAATCACTAAGAGCGACTTCGCGGCGGGAACGGCAAATGGGTATTCGGAAACTAACAAATACATCACAGGGGTTTGGACGCTGAGAAAGCTCGGAGACAATGGAACATCGAACAAAGCGTCGGAGGCTATCGCCCCGTAAAGCGTGGCTCAGCCTCAACTGTGACATTGACTGACAAAATGAAGGCGATAATCGGAATCATAACTGTATGCATTGCTCTGTGCGATTTTGCAGGGGCGCAGACGAATGCCTCCAACATTTCAGAAGAGATCGTTGGAGCGTGGCAACCAGGCGAAAGACTGATTTCGCAACCCCCACCGGAAATGTGGCAGGACATCAAAGACATCACGTTTTACACCAACGGCATTGTGGAATGGTCAGAGGTCAAGCGGGGGAAGATGGTCGAAATGACCGGACGCTACATGATTCAACCGGACAAACAGTCTGAACGACAACTTCCGACGCTTTTTGTCGCTCCCACCAACTACTTAAATCCCATGCTATCAAGCATCTGTCTTCTCCGCCTCTCCGAACTCCAGATCGACTTCGATTCGCGATTCCATGTAGAGAGGTTCGGCAAGGCCTTGAAGGCCGTTGCGGCCGACGGCAAGCGAGTTGTGTTCATCAGGAAGAAGGTAGCAAGCCAGCCGTCGGAGGCTATCGGCGTGCAAGGCGCGCCTCAGCCTCAACACTGACATTAAGGCCGGTAACCGACGTAGTGGACTGTCGCGAATCATTTTTTTTACCTTATTCGCCATTCGCGAATAGCGTATCTATATGCAGCGTATAGAGAACCGTTTCGTCGGACAAAACGAAGATAATAAATAGATATTGCATAATAAAGTCTCATAGTTTATTGACCTGTCTCCATTGACTAAACCAATATCTAAGAGAGTCCCACAGGCAAGTGACGTTTGAACCATAATTTCGTCCACGCCCATTCCCTGACCTATCCCGACGCCCACGCCGGATGAATTTTCCTTGAAGCATAATCTTTTTGACGCCTTACACTGTTGTGAGTAAAGTAATTGTAGGCGGGTGGGCATTGTTCAGGAAATAAGCCGCGTCAGAAGCATAGCATCCCATGCGGGTTGGCCGCTGGGATGCTATTTTTGAGGCATAATACTATGTTCGGTATGAGAAGAAAATATGGACTTAGGCGATCTGGGGTTTGACAAATGGTTTGAGGAGCATACCGGCGACCTCCTGCAGCCGGGACACAGCATTGCGCGTGTCACCGCAGTTGATCGGGGTGCATTCCTTATCCGAAACCAGCGCGAAGAGACTACCGCTGAACTCGCAGGCAAGCTTCGCTTCTCAATTCAGTCAACCGCCGACTTGCCGTGCGTCGGCGACTGGGTGTGTGCGCAATGCCAAGCGTCAGGCGGGCCAGCTATCATTCATGCAGTCCTGCCGAGAAAAACGTTCCTGCGGCGCAAATGTCCCGGCAAGACCGTAGACTTCCAGATGATCGCGGCGAATATTGACGTTGCCTTTATCGTCCAAGCCTGTCAGTATGATTTCAACATACCACGGCTCGTCCGATACCTGGTAATGGTCAACGAAGGTCACATTGAACCATGGATCGTCCTGAGCAAGACGGACTTGATCTCCCCCGAAGAACTGAAGCAGACAATTGAGCAGATCAGGCGCACTGGCATTTCTGCCCAGATCCTCCCACTCAGCAATACGACGGGTTACGGACTAGATGAGTTCCAAACTTTCCTTGTTCCAGGCAAGACGTATTGCCTGCTTGGCTCGTCGGGCGTCGGAAAGACCACGCTCATCAACCGGCTAATCGGACGAGATGCGTTCGGCACAAAGGCCGTTAGTGGAACAGGCGAAGGAGTGCATACCACCGCCCGCCGCCATTTGCTCATCCTCGACTGTGGAGCCATGTTGATCGACACGCCGGGAATGCGCGAGTTAGGCCTTCTTGGAACAAGTGACGGGATGAACGCGACTTTCGCGGAGATTGGCGATTTCTCGATAAACTGTCGCTTCTCCAATTGCACGCACACTCAGGAGCCTGGTTGTGCGGTCTTGATGGCCGTGGAGAGTGGCGACTTGAGCGAGGACCGATATCAGAACTACCTTAAACTCAAGAAGGAAACGGAATACCATGATCTCTCCTATGCCGAGAAGCGAAAGAAGGACAGAGCATTCGGACGTTTCCTGAAATCGGCAATGAAACAAATGAAAGAATGAGATGCAGACTCCGAACCGGCTTCAGCTTACCGTTCGACAGACTCACGGTCGCTGAGCCGTCACGTTTTGATGTCAAAAGAAGCATGATAACTATACGTCCAGAACAAGCCGATGATGTCGCCGCAGTACGTGCCGTAAACGAGAAAGCGTTTCCCCAACCCATCGAGGCCAACCTTGTTGACAAGCTCCGGGCTGTGTGTATGAATGCCGTATCGCTGGTTGCGGTTCTGGACGGCCAAGTTGTAGGCCATATCCTTTTTACCCCAGTCACAATCCAAACCCAGACCAGAGAGATAAGAGGCATGGGCCTTGGGCCCATGGCCGTAGTCCCGGAACATCAACGCCAGGGGATCGGTTCTCAGCTGGTCAAAGCCGGTCTTGAGATTCTGCGTCAACGACACTGTCCTTTCGTTATTGTTCTTGGTCATGCTGAATATTACCCACGCTTCGGTTTTGTACCTGCCTCGCAATATGGCATCCGTTGCCAATGGGACGGGGTTCCTGATAACGTCTTCATGGCCGCAGTTTTTGACAAGGAGACAATGTCAGGAGTGTCAGGCGTGACCAGATACAGGAACGAATTTGATGAAGCTACATGAAAACCGAACTAAAGTGTAACGTTCGTCACACCATTTTAATCAGGTATGCTTGAAAGAATTTTATCGGCCGTAAGGTGCATTGCCTTGCAAAGCCGGACAAAAATTAGAATCGAGAAATTCAATTCCCCGCGCTCTATTTTGCCCAAAGTCCGGTCATGGAGATCGGCTTTTTCTGCCAGTTGTTCTTGTGTCATTCGCAACGCTTCACGATGGGAGCGAAGATTTTGGCCGATCTGTTTGAGCCGGCGATCTTTTGACTTCCTCATAACCATGTGCTGACATAAACACATTTTTTGATTGATTTACACAGCCGATCGGCTGTATTGTAATATCGATATGGAGCCGAATAAATGAATAGAGTTGATACATACGGCCTTCTTGGTATTGCCGATGATGCGTACCAGATATTACATGCATTTAATGAAGCACAGAACCGTTTCTACGATCGTCGCGGCGGGGTGTTCTTAGAAGCTGATCCTGCCATTAACGATATAAACAAGTGCGTGACTGAAATAGAAAATGCTCTCGCAAAACTCGAAGAGACCATACCAAAGCTCACCAACAGGCCGAAATCCCTCAAAGAGATTGAGTCGGATTTTTGCAATACCCTCGGCATTTATCTCTGCGATTTGCTTAGTTCCATGAACGCTTTTCTTCACTTTCTCCGAGTTCATAGAGCAACCATGCCTGAATTTGTTCTAACGAGAGCGTGGCGCAGATGGAAAGCCCTAAGAGACTTCAAGCGGTATGAGAACGCAAGAATGAGATCGGGAGCTGGAATGAAGATGGCCTATAGTTTATATAATATACGGCAACAAGCGTCGGAAATAGGTGCATTATGAAAAGCAAGAACAGGCAGTGTAGCGGGAGACCTTTGCGCCAAGCTGAACACAGCGGCATAGAAGGACCAGCCATGCCTGACAAGGATGAATATAGGACCGATGCTGAACGATTCGGAGACCTGTTGGACAAGGCGCTCGATGCGCCGGATCCGGAGGTGAGTAATCTCACGGAGGAAGAGGAAGCCGAGTTGGAAGAACTGTGGCATTCGCAAGGCTATGATCTGGTAGTCGGTCCCTATAATCACCCCGAGCATTGGGTAGATTTGTTTTCCTCACTTGGATTGCCGATCCAGCCTGCGCCGGACCAAACTAACCTGACCACTGCGCCTATCGTCGCGGAACGCGCATTCCTGACCCTGGCCCGCGAATGGTTGGCGGAAGTTGAGAAGGCCCCGAAGGACTGTGCCTTGCCCCGGGCCGTAGACATGCGCGCCCTCTCGTGTCTTCTTCTGGCCGTTGAGAGCGGAACGAAGTTCACCGATATAGCCCGACGGCAAATGGAGATCAACAGGGAAGCGGCAGCGGCCCGACTGCCTCCCTCATGGATAGATCAGCTTCCTTGGAAACTCTGTCAATCGGCATTCCTTATGTCCCCGCCACAATCAGACGCCGTGCAGGAACTGACCGTCAACCTGGACCACCACAATTCGTCAATCAGATGCTGGATGATGAAGATCGGCTGGCGTGTGGTCCCCTGGCTCAATCCCGTTGAGGCTAACGTGAGACTGCTGAAGAACCTGGCAGATACGCTGGCGGGACCGTTCATGGCCGCCGGCCTGGCGGCCCGCTTATTCGACAAGGAGGATGATTTTCTGGCCTTCGCGCATACCTTCACGCCACCGGAATCATTCAAGGAACAGTATCAGAACCGGCTTAAACGCTTGGAGGAGTAAGGCATCCAGGCAGTGCAAGCGCCCTTCTGGAAAACAGAAGCCGTCTGCCGGAAAGAGATTGAACGGGCCGGACTTGGATTTCGAATACGAAAGGCGTGCAAACACAAAACATAAAAGCAAATGGACATGCGAAGAAACGGTATCCCCGGTAAAGTGTGAGATGTTTTTATAAAAGTTGGAGGATCTGTTCAAGAGATGGGATATGGGCGTATGAAACCTGAGATCGAAATCGCGATCCGTACAATCGCCCTTGCAGATGGAATTCCAGCGGAGCGTGTCGAAGCGGGGATTGCCGCGATGAAGATGGGGGCTGGGTATGAGACGCAGGAACCACTATACAGTCTGAAGAAAATAACGCCATTAGTCGGCTATAATCATTACACCTCTTTATCTAAGCTTCAGATTCAACGGATCGGAATAAGCTTCGGAGGCCGATTGGTGTACAAAATGTCGGACGTCTTTAATTATTTGCGTTCACCTGAATGTGCAGTAATTCGTGCCGAACTTAAAAAGAAACGTCAGGAAACGATGAAACCGAAGGTATCAAATACCAGCGTCACCAATAGTCCAACCGATCGCAAGACGGCTCCCACGCGTAACCAATCGGGTTCCGGAAGATGATTACGGCAGTGTGACGCGGCGACTTTAATGATATGATCATCGTGTTTCAACACTAGGATGATTATGGTAATTTAAAAACAATGTTGTTGCGCCGCCGATGCCAAGTTGGGAGAATCTATTTGCTTGTAGGTTATATCGACGAGAACATCGGCAACACGTTTGTTGATTCGTTTGACCTCGTCGTTTCGCGATGTGAATACTGTTGGGACTTTCCAGACCTTTCTGGTTTTTACTTGTTTGATTAGTCATTCCCTGTTAGGTTTTAAACTATTCTTCAGGCTCACGATGGAAGAGCTTGCACCGGAGGATGTGTTACAATGCCGAGAAGCGTACAAATTATACCAGTTATGTATCGCCCCGCGCGAACTCCCTTTGATTGTAGGCATGGTGGAGGCGAGTTCTCTGCTGTGGCCGCAGGCCTTAGCACCCACGAGGATACGACTATCGGTCTGCGCCTACCCCGTGTTGCCAGTGCGGAAGGAACAAGCAGGCCCCGGCCGTGTGTGGCAGCTGGCACGGCGCGTGTGCTCGATCTTTGTTGCGGACTAGGTGGGTTATCGGTCGCGGCACGGGATCTTAAGATGCAAGTGGTGGCGGGATTGGACGTCAATCCGAGCGCGCTTCGGACGTTTGCTCGGAACTTCCCAGAGGCGGAAGCGATTGAGGGGAGTGTTCAGTCACGAACGGTCTTGGAGCACTGCCGGGCGTTGCTCGACGCCAATGCCCTGTGCGTGCGCATTGTCCTGTCGGGTCCCCCGTGTCAGGGATTTTCCGCTGCGGGATCACGCGATCCGAAGGACCGTCGGAACAAGGTGCTGGTCGCCGTCGCGCATGCCATTACGCGAATCCAGCCGGACTGTGCGCTGATCGAAAACGTTTCGACGGTCCTTGCCGACAAGCACGGCGATCGTCTAGAGAACTTCAAGCAAGTCCTGGCCAACGGCAACTACTACGTTCAGGAAGTGCTCCTGGACGCTTCCGAGTTTGGCGTACCACAGAAACGGAAGCGCGCTTTCTTCTTTGTCACTCGCCAATTACTGGACTTTGACCATGTTCTTGAACTCCTTGCGCGCCACAAAGTGGCCCCAATCACAACTCGAGATGCATTGTGCGGCCTTCCATCACCCGTTGTTCGTCCGGACTCATATGACGATGAGGCCGAGATGAAAGGCCCTGCAAACCATTTTGCGATGCAGCATTCCAAGCGTGTTATGGAGAAGATCGCTGCCATACCGCCTGGCACCGGACCCATGTCCTATCGAAGACTGCATCCTGTCCGTCTTGCAAACACACTCTTTTCTGGTCACCGGGCACCCCCTGCCCATTTTGACGAGCCGCGTAGTATCACCGTCCGTGAAGCGGCCAGGTTGCAGGGTTTCCCGGACACTTTTCGCGTCTATGGATCTTTCGCCAATCAGATGGAACAGGTAACCAACGCCGTTCCCCCGCCGCTCGCTCGCGCCGTGCTCAGTGTGCTCGTCGAAGCCACCGAATTGGGGAGATAGAGCCATGAGTGAACAGAACGACACAACGCTTACCCATAAGCAGTGTCCCGGTCAGGGAAAGACTAGAAACTGGCGAGTTGGTCCTGGCAAACATTATGGCGAACATTACGGAGGACATTTGTCGGCAACCCGCGTCAATCCTTCCGGAATTTGTTTTCAATGCATACGGTGCCGATGCCACGGAGTTGGACTGACACCATGACAGACGTGTTCACAAAGAAAAAAAGGTCACAGGTCATGAGCCGGATTCGCTCCACCGATAACAGAGAGACCGAGGGTCGATTCCTCGCAATATTGAAATTATACAGGATCACAGGCTGGCGCCGACATCTCCCGCTTGTAGGCAAACCTGATTTCGTGTTTCCCAGTCATCGCGTGGCAATCTTCATAGACGGTTGCTTCTGGCATGGCTGTCCAAAGCATATGCGTATCCCACTGAGCAATCGTGAATACTGGCGCAACAAGATTGCTAGAAACATCGCCAGAGACAGGGCCGTCGGCTTTCACCTAAGAAAGCTTGGCTGGCGAATCATGCGCATTTGGGACCATCAGCTCGCAGACGCGGCTGCTGTCGTGCGTGGCCTGAAATCCACGCTCTTCGCACCCCGTCTGCGGGAACCTGGGCATCGTTCAGATATACCGCAACATACTCACCTGCCTGCTGCGCACTTGGGTGTCGCAGGAAAACAGGCAACAGGACCGCGGAAACGGAAAACAAAGGGGTAACGACAGATAAGCAACGGTTGTGCAATGGATTACATGGCATGGAATGATGCGATTGGCGCACGCTTCTTCAATCCAGATCGAAGCGGCGTGCGCGTTTTCCTGTATGTGACGACGGAAGTGGTGACGGAGGTCGGAGCTTCGCATGATGCAGGTCTCAACGACTTCGTGACCGCGGTGAAGGCCGGGCCGACTTGGATCACGCGTCACGGCAGGGGCATCTGCCAACAGGCTTTACAGGCGCTTGAGAACTGGCGGGCGCGGGGACTGAAGCACCCACCGTATCTGGCTTACCTCGCTCTTTTCGTCCTCGCGGATACCATCGAAGTCGAGGGATTCGCCCGGTACTCATACTACCCCGGCCTAAGGCAGCTTCTCGGGGAAGAACCGGCGGCAGGCGGCTACCCCTCGTTCGATAAGATGTACGAGCTCTGGTTCGATTTGGAACAATGGTCGAACGAGGACACGGGTGGAGCGTATGGCCTATTCAGGGCCGATATCTTGGGCAAACGGGAGTATGTCGGCCTACCTAAGGCGCAGACGATATTGACCGACGACGAACGGCACAAACTTCCGCTGCTCTTCGCCGAGAACGGGTTCGATCCTTCGTCGCCGCCCTCCGATCGTGAGCTGTCACACCTGCTATCTCGCGAAGCACATCACTATCTGTTGCCGCGCACGAAGCAGTTGCTGGGGAACCGTGGTGACGGTGAAGGCGCCGTGCGCGAAGTGCTGTTGGACGCGATTCTGGAGGAGCTTCACAACTGGGACGGGACGGTCATACCCCACGCGGAAGCAGGCGTGGAAACAGAGACTGCGGTGGGCAACCTCCGGTTGGCCATGACGCTGGACTCCACGGCTCGAACGGTGCGTTTCTGCCTGCGGTGCAGATCCAATCGCGAGTATCCTGACGAAGGGCTCCAACTGAGCGGCGGCACAATCCGGGAGCCTTTGTATTGCAGTGAGGACTGGCAGGGATGGTCATTACCTCTCTCCAGTGCAGAAGCCCAGGCCAGCGCTTTCGACGCGTCCCGACTCGATTGGCGGGAGGGACTCTCGCTGGTTGACCGTGAACACGCATGGAAAACGACGCTTTCGAAGCGGTCCATCAGAGTTATGGTCAGCGCCATACCGTTTGGCTTTGACGGTTTTGTGGAACAGAGCCAGTTGCCGCAGAGTAATGCGTTCTACCTGCTTTCCCGCGAAGACCACGCTGAAGCGCTTCATGCATGGGGGCGTGAGTGCTGCAAAGGCTTCTTCGAGATCGCCATAACGACGGGACTGCCCCATCGATGGCGACTGTACTCGGTCGAGCGCGCGAATTCCGATAACATCATCAGCGACGCCTTCCCTTATCTCGCTTTCCCAACTGTCTTGCGTATCCAGTTCCTCGGCGGGCTGAGGATGAAGGGAAATCAGTACTTCACCTTTGCATTGCCCAGAATCGAGGTCACAGGCGCCGCCGAAGGCGCAAACGTGTTTTGCAACGACCATCCGCTGGACCGCGATCCTGGAACAGGGCTATACACGATACCCGACGCCCTGTGTGCGCGCAGGCTTGTCGTCGAAATCAGGCGTGAAAATGACTGCATCCGCAGAAGGTCTCTTTACGCTTTGGAGACCGTGGCGTGGCGCGATGCGGGGGTGTCAACGGGCCTAGACAAGTTCGGGCGCTGCACTGGGGGCGATTCTGCGGAGATATGTGTTGGCTCGATCGTTCAAGGCGTCACCCCACCGGAGTTCAACTCCAGGATCTTTCTTCCGCCTAGCACGGGGCATCGCGTCTACTTCATTGGGCGCAACCCCGGGGAGATCGTGAATTGCCCTGATGAGGAGATTCCTTGCGATTGGCGTCCAGTCTGGGCCATTCCGATGCAAAAAGGAGGCGTGGGCACCGCCGTCTATTGTGGCACAGATCCGTCGAACGAAACGCCCCGAACCACCGGCGGCAGAGAACAAAAACGTCGTCGGCTCTGGCAGGAGATTCTGTGGCACAATCGGAAGAAGATAGGGTTTCCCTCCCATCCAACGCTTCGTGCGCTATGGCGGAAATACAGAGAGGTGGCACAGCATGTCCGTTGACCCAAACCGGTTGCTGTTTGTCATTTCTGCTCGCGGCAGCATCACATGGGCTCAATACTGTGAGGCTGTGGACATCCTGTCAGAATCCGGTTCCGGAAGAGGCGGACAGATTGGTGGCGCGGCAAGTCGGAGCGGCCTGCTGCAGTGCCTGGAGGCGTTGGGCCACTGCGATGCTCACTATGACCGGGGTGAGAGCACGATCAGCATTACACAGCCTGCCCTTTGCCGCCTTCCCCGAGCCGGTTTGCCCGTGGCGGTTCTTACGGGAGCGCGCTGTCTTCAAACGGAAGAACAGATGGCCAAAGCAGCAGAGGCCAGCGAAGGAAGTGTCCGGCTGTCGATTGAGCACCAACCGGGGCCGATCGGATTATTGCCAGATACCATCGAGGTGAGTGCGGTATCGGAAGAGGCGATGTTGGCATTCTGCGGGGGTATTCGGATTAGATACACGACTATCCCACCAGCATGGACGCTCGTAAACTGGTGCGGGACGCTATCCGAGTATGAAGCAACACTAAGTTTCCGTATTCCGGATACGCTAAATTATGTACGCTACGACTTCAGCGTCAATTCTCACGGCTTCGTTCATACGACTTCCGATTCGTTTCCCCGCTACTCCCGCTACAGTAACCCGACAACCGGGCTGCCCATGCACGTATTTTTCCGCGACAGACTCGGAGCGGAGGTGGATCTGAATTGGGGGCGATACCTGTTGCTGAACGCAATGGGCATCACTGCCACGGCGTATGATGAGAGACGGTTCAGGTTGTATGTGCCGATCAAGGTGCCCCTCCCGGGAGTTGTAGCAAGAACAGTATGCCTGTGTTCCGGAAAACCACCCGTCAACCGGTACAGCGAGAATTTGGTGCGGGGCCTTGACTGTCGGAATTGGCTGATGTTTCAGGATGTACCACCCCAGATTGCCTGGGCCGCGCTGTCGAAAGTGGGGCAAACCCCGGCAAGGGTAGATGTCCGGCAATTACTGGCGACGCCAACCCCTGATTGAGGAATAAAAACGTTATGCATGAAGCTGGAATGACTGATGGAAGCAGGCTGGCGCTGATTGTTGCGTTTTACCTCTCCAAGTTCGATGCCACCGCGCTGGCGCGGCTTGGGTATGCCACGTTTAAAAAAGCGTATGCGGATATTGGTGAGAGGTTTGGGGTAAAGCCGGGATCAGTCAAAAACAAGAGAGACGATTTCGATCCGCTCTTCAGCAACGCTCGTGCAGGTTGGCACCAGAGGGAACTGGGACCCTCTCGCTTGAAGACGCTGCACTTACTGAATGAATTGAGCTTCGACGTCCTCACCGGATTCGTTACAGATCTGATCCAAGACTCCGGGTACCGGCAGTCTCCGGAAGTGATGGATGTATTGGAAGCACTGAAAAGGGAGCACCGTGGGAGTCGCCAGTTTGTTCCACGCGGTGCCACAGGACGAATTGCCGAGGAGCTCTTCCTGCAATGGTTCAAGGAGGGAAAGACGCCCTTCATCGGGACTATCGAAGACCGACGAGAGAATGGGTGCGGTTACGACTTCCTCATCAGAGACGGCACGGTTGAGCGATTTGTCGAAGTCAAAGGTGTGGCAGACCAAGAAGGCGGCGTGCTGTTCACGGACAAAGAGTGGCAGACGGCGCAGAGGAATGCCAATTACACCTTGGCGGTTTTCGTCAATGTTCTTAAGACCCCAGAACTGCGAGTGTTCAGTAATCCAGCGCTCTTGCTTGCCCCTCGAAGAACAGTGAACCTCTCGGTTCGCGTAGCCTGGCAGGTGTCAGCAAGGCAACTTATATCAAAGGAACGCGCTCATGAATGATCCGATCGGTGCATTTGAGAAGATTCGGGATAACTTTATCCTGTACTTGAAGACGGCGTTTGGAACGCAGTTCCCGGGACTGGAGCGTGAGCGAGAGGCGATGCTGAGACAGACGGGGATTCTGAACCAGCAACCCTGGATTGAGCCATTGCCTCGGTATAAGACGGACAGGGCACTGACGGATCTCGGCCCAGGAGATCTTCCGGGGATGGCACCAGGAGCGCTAGAGAGATTCAAGGAACTGGCTCGCTGCGGGTTGGTGGGTGGCTACCCACTATATACGCACCAGGTTTCGATGTTGCAACGTGCCATGGCCGGCCAAAATGCGGTTGTCATCTCGGGGACGGGATCGGGCAAGACGGAAGCCTTCTTGCTCCCTCTCTTTGCCTCTCTCGCCACCGAGAGCCTGCACTGGCAATCGCCGAACGCAAGTCTTACACATGTTGACGACTGGTGGTCCAATGAGGACTGGCAGGCGTCGTGCAAGAATGGCAACCGGATCGCACGGTCTTTCCGGGTGCCGCAGAGGGGGCACGAGAACAGGCCCGCGGCGGTCCGCGCCCTGATCCTGTACCCCATGAACGCGCTGGTTGAGGACCAACTGAGCAGATTGCGTCGCGCCCTTGACTCGGAGCAAGCCCGCCGGTGGTGTACTGACCACATGAACGGGAACCGGATCTACTTTGGCCGGTACACCGGCAATACCCCGGTGCCCGGTCATGAACAGAACCAGCGGGGGAATCCCGACCGCCATCAGATCGAGAGGTTGGCGAGAGAACTTGTCGGCTTGGACCGTGGCGCGAGGGCCGCCGCAGCGCACGCGGCCGGGAGGGAAGCAGCGGCAACGACAGACAGGGAGAGGGAATCGGCGCGCGACATCATCTATTTCTTCCCGCGACTGGACGGTGCTGAGATGCGCTCCCGCTGGGACATGCAGCAGTCGCCGCCGGACATTCTTATCACGAACTGCAGCATGCTCAGCATCATGCTGATGCGGGAGGCCGATTCGCCGATATTCGAGCAGACCCGTCAATGGCTTACGCAACCGGGCAACGTGTTCCACCTGATCGTGGATGAACTTCACATGTACCGTGGCACTGCGGGGACTGAGGTTGCATACCTTCTGCGCCTGCTGCTTCGAAGACTTGGCCTCGCTCCCGCCGATCCGCGGTTGCGCATCCTGGCCTCCAGCGCTTCTCTCGATCCTGCTAACACCGACAGTCTTACATTCCTCTCTGATTTCTTTGGCTGTGAGTGGACGCCGGATCAGATTCATCCCGGCGCCGAGCAACCGGTCCCCGAAGCGGACGGTTCGTCCCTCGACAGCGAGTGCTTTGCCACGCTGGCCCGGAGTTCCGCATCCGGGAATGCCGACACCATCACGGAAGCATACGCACGGGTAGCCGCGACGCTTGACCCGCAGGCCGGAGGCGCCGACTCACGTGCAAGGCTATGCGCAGCCCTGGAGTCGCGGCAGGAGCAGATATCGGCACGGATGTTGGGTGCGTGCGTGGACGGTGCGCGAACTAGGGCAGTGTCGCTGTCCGATTTCGCCGCGCGCGTGTTCGCGGAAGAACGGGTCGAGCAGGTGCGGATGGATGCAGTTCGAGGATTGTTGCTGGCGCGGGGACTGGCTGCATCGGTACAGGCGGCAAGGGGATTGCCATCGCTCCGGTTTCACTGGTTCTTCCGGAATATCGAGGGCTTGTGGGCTTGTACAATGCCCGGGTGCGGATGCGCTGCGGAGCATCTTGATGGAACCAGGCCTGTCGGTGAACTCTATTCGCGGAGCAAAATCCTCTGCGACAACCCCGATCACAAGCACCGTGTACTGGAACTCCTGTATTGTGAGCAGTGCGGGACCGTGTTCTTTGGTGGCAGTCGGCTCCGGAGCCCGGATGGAAACGGGATGGAGATGTTGAGCAATGACCCGGACATCGAGGGACTGCCGGACAAGCAAACGGCGCGCTTCGTTGACAGGAGACTGTACCGGGAGTTCGCGATTTTCTGGCCCTCGGGGACGAGGGAGCTACACGCTGATGCCGACGGCTGGCGTCAACCAACGGCAGGCGGCGAGGAGCGGGCACGGGCGACTTGGAGACGACGCTTTCTGCATGCCGTCAGTGGAAGGATCACGGAAGCCGCCGAGGGAGCCACCGCGCCGGAAGGGCCGGCCGTTACCGGGTATTTGTTCGTGATTCCAGACGTTGATGGGTCGGCGGATACGGCGGATTGCCTGGCGTTACCGTCGTGCTGCCCGAGTTGCGGTGCGGATTACAGTCGGCGAATCTATCGCGCCTCCCCCGTGCGCGGATTCAGGACAGGTTTTTCCCGGGTAAGCCAGCTTCTCTCGAAGGAACTGTTCTACAGCCTCCCGGAAGGAGAGACGCGGAAACTCGTGGTGTTCTCCGATAGCAGGGAAGATGCGGCGTCCATCTCCAACGGCATTGAGAGAACGCATTATCTGGATCTTGTGCGTGAAACCATGTACGACGAGTTGCACCGCCTTGCCCTGGGCGAGGGTTTGCTTCTCGCGGACTTGGAGGCGCATGGCGAGGCCCGGTGTCCGGCGGCGGTTGCCTGTACCACAGATAGTCCGGAGACCGTGACGCGGTTTCTGCGGGAGCTTGAGTTGGAGAGGACACGAATCCCGGACGGTCTTCCGGCCATCCTGCGCGAGAACCTAGTGCAGGAGCAACAGCGGGCGGCGCGAGCCCTAGCATCAATCAGGCAGCAGGCCACCACACGAATGGTCCCGCTGCGCGCCCTGTATGAATCGGATGCCCAGGACATTTCCGGCACACGATCACTGCTCCTGCTCAAGCGTCTCAAGAAACTGGGGATCAACCCCGCTGGCAACGACGTGTTGTATCAGACGTTCCACTATGAGGGCGAATACCACGACTGGACGGAATTCTTCGACTACGCAGACCCGGTTGCATGCTGGCGAGGAGGGCTTCCGGAAGGTGCCATCGAGAGGAGAGACCTCGTCCGCAGCAAGGTGCGAACGGAGATCATGAGCGTACTGTTCAGTCGACTGTACTTCGGATTTGAATCGGCCGGGCTGGGCTATGCGTGCCTCGATCTCCATGAGGAGGATTGGGAACGACTGGCAGGCCGGGTGGGCTTGGCACCAGACATCTTTCGAGACCTCTGCCATGGTTGCGTCCGCATTCTGGGCGATCTCTATCGCTATCACCAGGAGCGGCAACCGGCGCCGGACCGACTGGATGATTGGACTGACTGGGTACAGCCACCCGCGCGCGCCAGACTGCGGAACTACATTCGGGCGTGTGCGCGCTTGCATGGGCTTGATGAGGCCACGGTTCTTGCGGCGACGTGGGATACCATCTGTATGGCCGGGGGGCACGAGAGTGCGAAACTCCAGGCGCATCGGTTAATGGTCAGAATCGGACTCCAAGACGATCCGCTATGGATTTGTCCGTCTTGCCAGCGCGTGCACATGCACCGGGCGGCAGGGATTTGCACGGGGTGTCTGGCGCAGTTGGGGGGTGATCCTGACACACGATGCGAGGCGCTCCATGGCAGGAACTACTACGCAAGCGAGGCGGTTGAGCGGCGGCCGCCCCTGAGACTGCATTGCGAGGAATTGACAGCACAGACGGACGATCAGCCCGATCGGCAGCGATGCTTCAGGAACGTGGTCGTCCACACCGGCGCGGATGGCACCCGCCCACCGATACCATTGGTAGACTCAATTGACCTTCTCAGCGTGACGACCACGATGGAAGTGGGCGTTGACATTGGCAGTTTACAGGCGGTTGTCTTGGCAAATATGCCGCCCATGCGGTTCAACTACCAGCAACGTGTTGGCCGGGCCGGCAGGCGTGGCCAGGCGTTTGCGGCGGTGCTGACCCTGTGCCGGGGGCGCAGCCATGACGAGTTCTATTACAGCCGTCCCCGGCGCATCACCGGCGATTTGCCCCCCGTTCCGTTTCTTTCCATGGCGCGGGTGGAGATTGCCAGGCGCCTTGTGGCAAAGGCGTGTCTGGCTGAGGCGTTTCGCGATGCGGGTGTTCATTGGTGGGACAGCCCGAAGCCGCCGGACAGCCATGGAGAATTCGGCACGGTTGACGACTGGCGGAACACGGCTGATCGGCGGCAGACCGTTCAAGCATGGCTTTCCGCGTCGCCGCAGGTCCCGGAAATCGTGGATGCCATCCTGGCCGGGACACAGGGCGTGTCGAGGGCGGAACTGGTCGCGTACGTGCGCGAGGATCTGTTCACGGACATGGAGACGTGCACAAACAGCGTCGAACTTGTTGGTGACGGCTTGGCGGAACGGCTCGCAGAAGGCGCGATTCTGCCCATGTATGGGATGCCATCGCGCGTTCGGCTTCTGTACCATGGCTTCCGTGGCCGTGAAGCCCTCTCCATCGATCGGGACCTTGATCTTGCGATCACGGAGTTTGCCCCTGGTTCCCAGAAGACCAAAGACAAGCGGGTTTACACAGCAATCGGCTTCACAGGTCCGCTTCTGCCCGATCCGGCGTGGCATTCCGCAACGGACAATCCATTCCCCCGACGCATGTGGATGGCGCGGTGCGTTCAGTGCCACTACGTGGACACCAGCAATGTCCAACAAACCATGACCAATTGCCCGTCTTGTGGTAGCCCACGCGGCGAGGACGAGAATGCAGAGTTCCGCGTATTCGAGATCGTGGTTCCATCGGCATTCAGGACGGCGCTCAGCAAGGGGGTCGACGCGAAGGCGGACGACGAATTCCTTCCTCGCGGCACGAGTTCGGTGGCCGAGAAGACCGATCAACTCCCGGTGGTTGTGCCCGAAACGAACACAGGACTGATTCCGACTTCAGGCAGTCATGTGTACCGGGTGAATGACCGTGCTGGCCAACTCTTCAGGGGCGGGCTGGGCTCGGCCCGGTGGAGGCACGGCGAGAGAAGGTTGTCTCATCAGTGGATCGACGAACGATACCAGAATGGTAGAGGGGACAATAACGTGGTGTTCGATCCAGAGACGGATCAAGTCGACACGGTTGCCCTGGCCGCCCCCAAGGTCACGGATGTTCTCCGGATCCGGCCCCATTCCGTACAGCAGGCGTTATGCCTCGATCTGCTTGCGCGTGACGTGCAGGGGGGTATCTCGCGATTAGGGCAAGGAGCAGCAGTAAAGGCGGCATATTACTCGGCCGCGTTCATTTTGAGGTCTGTTCTCGCCGATAGACTTGATATTGATCCGGAGGAAATCGATATCAGCACTGTTCGCGCGGTCGAGTTGGATGATGGAACCTGGGCAGGGGAAATCATCATCAACGATCATCTGGAGAATGGTGCAGGCTTTACAGCCTGGCTGTCACAAGGCAACAACTGGCGGCAGATCCTCGACAAGATCACAGGGCCAGATCGGGATTCTGGCAGTTTCATTGAAAAGTTACTGTCCGATGATCACAGAAGAGATTGCGATGCTTCCTGTTACGACTGTCTTCGTCTGTATCGGAACATGAGTTACCACGGCCTATTGGATTGGAGACTGGGCATGTCGGTGTTGCGGGTGCTCTCCAATCCGGCGCATCTTTGCGGCGTTGATGGCGACTTTGTCTCTCCGGAGATGTCCGGGTGGTTGGAGTTCGCGAGGACGCTTCGCAACACGTTCTGTGAATCCTTCCGGTCGTGTGCACCTGCGGAGTTCGGACCTCTCCATGGTTGGGTCGTTGCAGGGCAAAACGTCATTTTGACACATCCGCTCTGGAGCACAACGCATCCCAGTGGGATCCTGGCGGAAGCGCTTGCCACTCTTGGCCAAGACGATGACGTTCGCCTCGTGGACGCGTTCAATGTGCACCGACGAATGAGTTGGGTATATCAGCGGCTAAGAACCTGATGGCCTGAAAGCAGAACGTATGAGTCAAGAGAGCCTGGTTGTGAAACCGATTCGCCGTGTGTCGCCGTCACGATACACGGCGATGCGGGGATGTCTTTTGCGCGAGGTCTGGACTGCATCCGGCAACGAACCCCTTATTCCGCCATCACCGTTGGCGGAACTGGGCTCTGTGATCCATGAGCTCCTCAAGGCTGCGGGATTTGGTCAGCTTGAAGGTGGAGGGAACGATAAGGTCGATCGAACTTGGCTCGATCTGGTTTCGCAGACCGAAAAGAGAATGATGCTGTCAACGCTGAGACGACAGCAAGTGCCTCTGAGTCGCAGCATCCCGAACTATGAAGTCAGAAGGCTCCGGGCATGTCATAGGGCTGCCGAGATTGCGCGTGATGCGTTTCGAGGCCGTGGCGGGCGACCAAGACAATCCCGAGAGCATGCCGGCTATGAACTTTGGGTCGAGTCTCAAGACGGTCAGGTCGGGGGCTATATTGACCGCGTGACCATGACGCCGGACGGCGTTGTCTTGTCTGACTACAAGAGCGGGGCTGTCTTAATCTCTGGCAAAGGTAAGGGCCCCGGCATACTTAAGCAAGCCTACAAGGATCAACTGACGCTCTACGCGGCACTCTATCAGATCAAGTGCGGATCTTGGCCTGTCCGGTTGGAGGTGGTGCCCCTTCAAGGTGCGCCGACGGAAGTCGCTTACGATCCAGGAAAAGCAGAACGTCTGCTCATGGAAGCAAGCGCGCTTCTGCGGACTGCCAATAAACGAATCGCAGAAGTGGAGAGCGGTCGTATGGAAATCATCGGACTCGCCTCTCCGCGCGCCGAATATTGCAGACTCTGCCTGTTCAGACCAGCGTGCCAGGCCTACTGGCTTACCAGGAGTCACGGGGCACAGGCGACGTGGCCTGCCGACGTTAAGGGCTTGATCAGTGAGATAACACGCCTGCGCAATGGGAAGGTGTGTATGAGGATTGCGCAGGATGAGCCTACCAAGTCGTCATGCATCACTATCCGTAACCTGACAGACAGCGTTGATCGCCATCCGCTTCTGCGTCAGGCACAACCAGAAACCAGGGTGGCTCTTTATGGCCTTGATTACCACTATCGCTCCGCTGACTATACGGAGACGCAGGACACCGTCATTTTTGTGAATAACTGAAACAGTGTGGCGCGAGTTGAAGGACGAGTTCATGGGGTCTCTCCAATCCGACGACTTCATGCCGAATAGGGTCGTATCTTCACAAATCACTAACTAGCGAATCATTAATAATGGATTAATAAGCGTGAGTTTCGGCATATGAGTGACGCGAATATATTCAAACGGGATGCCATGAACAGAATTCTTGCCGTTACCATTCTTTTTTCATCCTTCTTCGCCGGGATACTCTGTGCTTTGCCTCAGGGAGAAATGGCTTCGCAGGATTCCGCCCAGGCTTCGCCGGAGGCTCCGCCGAGGCGAGCAAAGATGCCCCGCGGCTTGCCGCGGGGTGCTTCACTTGCTTTCGCTATTCTCAATTCGCGAATTGCGTATCTCATTGTCAACTAAGCAACAAGATATCTAATGCGGACCAACCTCTTCGGGAGGAACTCAGGTCTTCCAGCTCATCTTCTTTAGAAGACAATAACGTCCCGGTTAATGCAGACAACGGACAAGACGGCCGCGCTTCTTCTTTTCTCTTTCAACTGGCTTTTCCGGACATGCCCTGCTACATTCAAAACCGTTGTGATCGCGCATGCTGGGATGCCCACCATAGCGGCTTCGCGTAGGCGGGGATGCGACGGTAGTCCGCGTGCTGAAACATTGGGACACAAAATCAGTTGAAACTTTGACCTGAATATGATTTGAGTCTTCATCAGTTCGGTTCAGAAAGAGCTCGCGGAGGAGCGCCGTGCGGTAAAGGAATTTATCATACATGATCCTTTGCTGAGTCGTTTCATCGGAGATGTTTTCCTATTTGAGGACATTCCCGCCGGGAACCGCAAACCGGATAACATCTATCTGGTTGAGGTTGAACAGCGTGATATCTACCTTGCCATCCTGGGTAATAAATACGGGCGGAAAAATCCGGACGGGAAATCGCCGACTGAACTGGAATTCGACCATGCCACCCGAACGCACCGCGAGCGGCTGGTGTTCGTGAAGGGCGATGATGACAAGGCCCGCGACCAAGACATGGCGAAGCTGGTCAGCAAGGCGGGTCATCAGGTCACCCGCCGCCGATTCACGGACATTCCCGGTCTTATCCGCGAGGTCTATGCCAGCCTTGTTGAATCCTTGGAAAACAGGGGCGCCCTCATAACCAAGCCATTCGATGACAGCCTATGCAACGGGGCGACATTACATGACATCGATGACGAACAGGTAACGTCCTTTGTAGAGACTGCCGAGGCAAAGGGGCGGTTGGCGCTCAAGGGGTCCCGTGCTCCAAAGGCGGTGTTGCAGAATTTTAATCTGATTAGAGATGGTAAACCCACCAACGCCGCAATGTTGCTTTTCGGAAAGAACCCACGTCGATTTTTTAACAATGCCCAAGTTCATTGTTTCCATTTCCATGGAATAGTGAAACAGAAGCCCATTGCTTCCCAGCAACCTTATGAGGGACGGCTGTTTGAAGTGATTGATCAGGCCGTTGAGTTTGTCCTCGGGAAACTCGACCGTAGTGTTGGCACACGGGCAAAGAGCGCACAAGCCCCTATCGAGTTCGAGATACCCCGTCCGGTCATTACCGAAGCCATTGTCAATGCCGTAGCTCACCGGAACTACCGGAACAACGGCTTTGTTCAGGTCATAGTTTTTGCCGATCGTGTCGAAGTCTGGAATCCCGGAGAGTTGCCGCCTGGCTTGACTCCCGAGTTGTTGCGACAACCCCACGGTCCAATCCCGCGTAATCCATTGATCGCCGAACCACTCTTTAGGGTGAAATATGTTGAAAAGGCCGGAACCGGCACGACTGATATGATCGCCGATTGTCTTAAGGCTGGCCTGCCCGAGCCCGACTTCAGGCAATGCGGCCCTCATTTCGTTACAACGCTGTGGCGGGATTGGCTGACGGATGCGGTGATGAATCAACTAGGATTGAAGGATCCGGAGCGAGAATTAGTTGCCTTGCTCAAGGCTAACGGCAGAATTGCGAACAAGTCGTACCAGGAGAAGTTTGGTGTGACAAAGGCAACGGCATCGCGACATCTCGAAGCACTGGCCGTTAAAGGCATATTGATAAAGATAGGAACTACCGGAAAGGGCACATACTATGTGCTCTCTCGTAAAGGGCTTACAAAGGGCCCAAAGGACTCATGAGATGGAAATGGCTCACAAAGGGCTCAAAGGGCTCACGATGACAGCAATGTAAATCGTGAGCGGTCAAAATGGAATCCAAGATAAACCAATTATTAAAACAGTGGCCGAAGAATACTTTAGCCACGGCTTCCTGGTTGGAGAAGCATGAATTGTATCGCCAACTGACTATGCGTTATATCCTGATGGCCGGTCACGAATCCGCCGATCAGCTTTTAAGCTGGATTTCGGCAAGAGGACGGGGAGATTTAGGGTATAAAAAGGGGAAAGTCACGTCCTAAAATGCGCTATATTGCCCAAAACATTCCGGATCACGAAAAACCGTTGAAAGCACTGTAAAATAAGGATGAAAAGGCGATTTGTAGCCCGATACAAAAGATGCTTGATTGGCACCTGTTTCGCCTTCCAAGCTGGTGGTGAGGGTTCGATTCCCTTCGCCCGCTCCCTCCTGTTGATTAACTTACTTTACGAATATTTTAAGCATCTTGCTGTTGGCATACCTCGAATCTCCCCTTAAAATAATGAGCCTCCTGCTCGAAACTGCCAACAACAGCAGCCCTGAATGACCAAAAATTTCCGGAATCAGGAAAATATGGTCAGGGATTGGAAAAAAGTTGTCATTATTGATATACGCCCGGTGCCCGGGCAAAGGATAAATAATTGTTGACTATTCTTTTGAGTTAGCCTAAATTTACTCAATAGATTGAGATAAATATAATAAAAGATACAATACGCTATGTTTAAAAGAGATATAACAAGGATTATTGCGGCAAGATTGCAGGAAAAGCGGCATTTTGTTCAAGTGCTTATGGGGCCGAGACAGGTGGGGAAGACCACCGCGATCCAGCAAGTGCTTGATGAAATAGACAGGCCATATCATTATGCAGCAGCCGATTTGCCTGCGCCCCCGCCCACGGACTGGATCAGCCAGCAATGGAATCTTGCGCGGATGAAGCAGGAAAATAAAAAAGGCGTGATTCTGGTTTTGGATGAAGTTCAAAAGATATCAAACTGGTCAGTGGAAGTTAAGCGTCTCTGGGACGAGGATACGCGTTCAGGCCGCAACCTCCAAGTCGTCCTTTTAGGCTCATCCAGTCTTTTGATTCAAAAGGGATTAAACGAGAGCCTGGCAGGCCGTTTTGAGTTGATAAGAATCTCGCATTGGTCCTTTAAAGAATGCCGCGATTGCTTTGACTGGTCGTTGGACAAATTTATTTATTTCGGAGGCTATCCCGGCGCCGCCGTTTTAATAGATGATGAAAAACGCTGGGCTCAATACGTCAGGGATTCCTTGATTGAAACAGCCATCTCCAAGGATATTCTGCTTCTAAATCCTGTGGGCAAACCCGCGCTCCTGCGTCAGCTCTTTGTCTTGGCTTGCGAATATGCCGGTCAGATACTTTCGTATCAAAAACTGCTTGGCCAGTTGACTGACGCGGGAAATACCACAACCCTGGCGCATTATCAAACACTGCTGGAATCGGCATTTCTTATAAAAGGGTTGCAGAAATGGTCCGGCGGCGCATTGCGCAGAAGAAGCTCAAGTCCCAAATGGCTGCCTTTAAATACAGCCCTTACGACCGCCTTGACAAACAAAAGCTTCCATGAGTGGCGCTCTAATCCTGAGATTTGGGGCAGGTTAGTAGAGGCGGCAGTGGGAGCATATCTTGTAAATGAGGCAAGCCGGCTTAACCTTGAAGTTTACTATTGGAGACAGGGTAATTACGAGGTTGACTTTATTGTTGCCAAAGCCAAGAACTTAACGGCAATAGAGGTTAAAAGCGGTAAAAGGCGCATGGCATTTTCAGGCATAAAAAAATTTAGAGAAAGTTATAAGAATACAAAGGTGCTCACGGTAGGTGCGCAGGGTGTGGAAATTGAAAAATTTTTAGAGACTCCCCTTGAGCATTGGTTTGAGTGAAATTGAAAGACATTTTATGCGTTTATGTCAGGCTCATTGAATTAAAGCCTATCATTTAATCAAAAAAATGAGAGAACCCCATCTCCAGTAAGTGGTTTTTAAAGTACCGGACGGTTTCTGTTTTGCCAGTTTAAAAACAGATCAAATGGCGGGGAGCGGGCCGTTTTTTGATGGGACAATGTGTCGTTATGCCTCAAAATAATCCCGGTTGATACGCCATCCGGCGTATACGCCGGCCATACTGCCGATGCCGCTCAGCACCCAGGCCGTCATGATCCCGATTTCGCTTCCCAGCCACCAGCCAATCCCGCCCAAGACCGTCATGCCGATCAAAATGCACAGTTTTTTCATGTCTTATTTTTTCTCATTGATAACATGGCCAGAAAAAAAATGTCTTTTTACAACTCCAAACGCAGATCGTATTGATATGCGTATAATTCCTGGTCCATGGAACCATCCCGGATACTCTTGATAATTCTTGTCTTAAGTGCTTGTTCTTCAGGACTGTTCCTTGGGTTGTCGTTCTGCAGGTTATTGAGGACTGCATCGGAAAACATGCCGTCCCCTCGTTTGGCAAAAACTCTGAAGCCCCGGCCTTCCCAAAATGGGCGCGGCGGGATACAGTGATCAAGCCAGTCCGCAGGAAAAAGGCCCCCCGCCGTGTCATAAACTTCAATTGTTTTCCATCCGTTCTCTTTTGCCCAGTCATCCATAATCTGGACAAGAGCCTTGCCCAGGCCTTTTCGCCTGAACTCATGACCGCTGATGGAACACATGGCAAGATTAATTACAACCAGCGTTTTGTCATCTTTTGCGGGTTCGCCATAATATTCCCATCCAGTAGACTTGCGTTGCCGCGCGATTGCTTTCGGCAGGAAAACAATATGACCGAGAACCGTGCCCCCGTGCCAAGCGATAGCGGCGCAATTGCCATATTTATCCCGCATCTGTTTCATGAAATGAGGCAATTCATCGCCTGGGACCGGAAGCCTGCTGCAATGATCATGGTGCGCCCAAACTGCGCCCTGCCGTGGTTTGAATGGGGCTGAGCTGACGCACATGTTGAATGTCCAGGAATCATCCATGAGCTTCACTACGACCTGCTTGCCGTCAGTATCTATGTATCGTGGCCATATCATTTTTTATCCTGATCCGCAACCAGTACAGAAGAAACAAAAAACCAGGAATTGCCATTGCTATAAGACCAAAGCCTCTTGGAAAACCAGGCGATAAGAGACGATGAACCAAATAGAAGGCGGCAAGACTTCCAACCGTTATGCCTCCACCCAGTCCTTCCCAACGCCAAGCAATAATCATTCCCAAACAGACGCCCAATGGAAAGAACAGGAACAGAACCAGTTCGCGCAGGGTAAGACGAAACAGATTCAATCCTTCCCCAAAGGCAAACAGGATTACAAGACCTATGGATGCAATGCTTAATATCCTTGCCGACCATCGGAGAACTCTTGCTAAACCAGATGTTTTTGTCGTCAAGTTTTCCATAAAAAAACGTGTAATCAAATAGGAAATTCAGCAATTCATTTCTCAAACCTTTTCAATTCAACAAGAAAGTTTTGCCCATTCTTAGAGCCTTCCAAGAGGGTAATGGTCTTTTGCCATGTCGCATATCCCGGGGCCGTTACTGTTAAAATATGGTCGCCGGGGGTGGAAGGCAGGCTAAGGTAACAATTTTGTTTTATTAGGGCTTTCCCACTGGATACAAATTTGCCGTCAAGACAGACTTCGTAGGCCACTTCCTCGTCTGCTTGCACCGCGTAGCGCAAAAGAACAATGTTTTTGCCAGGCTGTTCGGAAGCGACATAATCAAGATTCCAGTTGGCGATCTTATCCATTTGTTCTTTCGTGCCAAAGTAAAGCTGTCCAAATCGCCTAAATCTGCTGCTTCAATAAACAATCTGTCTTTGCTATTGGAGCAACAAACCAGCTACTTTACCGTCCTTGATTGCCAGTTTGGCAAAACCGTCATCGCCGCCGTCTTTGAAAACCAATTTCCAGAGATACACTTGGCAGCCTTGCTGTTTAAGTTCTCCCAGGAACAAATAAGTACACCCTTTTTTCAATCGCGGCGATGCTTGGTTGCTGACATTTTCAAATATCTGTTTCGTTATGCCGGTTTTGAACGCGTCGGTCCCCTCGGCTACAAAATTATCATAGTCGTTTAATTCTACTGCCTTGAGGAGTTTGTCCAAAACCGGACGAACATCTTCTTCCGGACTTGCCGCCATGCTTACGGACGCAGACCATGCCAGACATACGCATGCCAATCCCATCGCCATGCTCACTAATCGCTTTGTCATTGTTGTTTTCCTTTCCTTTGTGTCGAACCTCAAAATCATTCCTTCAAAGAGCGTAATGTCGGCTCTGAATAAAATGGCTTTATTGGCTCGCGGTTTGTGTTGATTCTACAAATGCCCGGGGATTTTCCGGCGTAATAATAACCTTATACTTCTTTGTTTGAACCAGAACCCAATCTTGCTGCCTTGCGCTTGTGACATATATCCTGAAGATGCCGTATCGCTTGTTCCAAAATATTCCGGTGCCGGCAAAGAGTCCGCCATTGCCGAAGAGACGTAACGTGAATGGAAGACGCTCCGTAATTCTAGCGCATTCAAGAATCTGCCCGAACGATTTCTTTCCCCCGTGAAACGTTATTGTAAGACAGCCATCAGAGACATCATACGACACAGGAGCGAAGATGTAGCAAAAAAAGGCTATGGTTGCTAGTAGTGCGCCGGCCAGCATGAGGGGCTTGTTAAAAATGCCGCCAACGATGAATCCGGCCGCCATCGCAAGAATAATCGCCGTCAATATTCTGATGGACAGGCTGGCCTTTATCGTTCTGTAGTTCATTTTCTGAGGAGATATTAAATTATCGCCAGCCTGATATCAAGCCTGGAGCGTGAGCCGGCTTATCGGAATAGGGCCAGGAACGAAATCGGCATAATCCTGATTTAAAACTTCAAAAAAACTGATGGCCATGAATAAAAAATCTGTTTATGATGACCGACATGAGAGATTATCGCTAAGTCTTGCAAGGCGCATGGCATGAAACAAAAACTGTCAGTTTTAACGAAGCTTAAAGACCAAATGCAGGGCTTCTTGAAAGCTTGTTTTCACCGCGCTCCGTTCGGGCCGTTGCCATTACGGTCTCCGTTATTGAGCCAGTCGCAACTGGAAGATCACGCCCGTTTGCTGGCTTCCATTCACAATGTTGTTCCCGGCAAGGGGCCGGACCTTCTTTCCCGGCGCCTGCGGGAAAACGAACGCATTATCCGCAAATCATGCGCATTCATTGCGCAAGCAACCGTCAAGAAAGGCCAGACAATACCGGCGGTGGAATGGCTGATGGATAATTTGTACGTGATAGAAGAACAGATAGACGCCGCACACGAACAACTTCCCCCCAGTTACAGCCGCGAGTTGCCTCGTCTGTGCGACGGCCCCTCCCGGGGATTTCCGCGGGTCTACGATCTGGCCCTGGAAATGGTCTCGCACACCGATGGCGCGGTGGACATGGAAAATCTCACGCATTTCATTCGCGCTTACACCGCGCGCCAATCATTAAAATTGGGCGAACTCTGGGCCGTGCCGATCATGTTGCGCATAGCCTTGCTGGAAAACCTGCGCCGGATAACGCATTTGATCGCATCCCAGTTGCGCGACCACGAACTTGCCCATGAATGGGCCCACCGCTTCATTGATATCGTGCACAAATCACCCAAGACGCTGATCACAGAACTGGCCGATTTTGTCCGTTCCAACCCGCCGGTGACACGATCGTTCACCTCGGAGCTGGCCGCCAGCCTGCAGGGCGAGCACGGCGGGCTGCGCCTGGTCATAGACTGGATTGAACAGGATCTGGCCGAACGCGGCCAAAGTATTGAACAGATGTTTCAGGCTGAAAGCCAGAATGAGGCGGCCAACCGCGTCTCCATCGCCAACAGCATCATGAGCCTCAGAACCCTGGGCGGGCTTGACTGGAAACAATTTGTTGAATCGCTGAGCAGGACCGAGGCCATTTTGCGGCACGATCCGGCCGGGGTCTATGCCGCCATGGATTTTTCCTCCCGCGACCGTTACCGGCACATGGTGGAGCATCTGGCCAAATGGAGCCGAATGTCCGAGCAGGAAGTGGCGGATAATGCGCTCCGGCTGGCGCGCCGCGGGCTCGATCAAGCCGGCCGCGCCGCCAAAGAAGCGCATGTCGGCTTCTATCTTGCCGACCGCGGACTGAAGAAGTTGCACAAAGAAATCCGATACAAACCCCCGATTTTAACGCGCATCAACCAGTGGTTTTTGCGCTATCCGGCATGGTGGTATGCCTCGGCCGTTATCGTTATGACGGCGATATTTGGCGGGGCGTTATTGGCCCTGTTCCGGGAAGCGCCTTTTTTTCGCCCGCTCTGGGCATCGTGCGCGCTGTTGGCCGCCATAATTCCGCCGGCCAGCCAGTCGGCGCTCGCGCTCGTCAATTGGCTTGTGACGCTTGCGGTGAAAACGCGCAACCTTCCCCGGTTGGATTTCTCGCAGGGAATACCGGAAGAGCACCGGACCATCGTGGCTGTTCCCGCCATGTTGGAATCCGGAAAGGAAGTGGAGCGGCTGATAGAAAACCTTGAAATCCGTTACCTTGCCAACCGCAGCGCCAACCTTTTCTTCGCCCTGCTCACAGACTTTCCCGACGCGCCGCAGGAAACATGTTCGCAGGATGCCCCGCTCCTGGCGCAGGCCGAACAGGGCATCCGGCATTTAAATGCCCGTTACGGAAACAGCAACGGCGACATTTTTTTTCTCCTGCATCGCCCCAGGTTATGGAACCAGGAAGAAACGTGCTGGATGGGTTATGAGCGTAAACGCGGCAAGCTGAGAGATCTTAACCGCCTGTTGCAGGGCGGACCATCGGAGGCGTTCAGCGTAATCATAGGAGACCGCGAACGCCTGCGCACGGCCCGCTACGTGATCACGCTTGATACCGACACCAAGTTGCCGGCCGAGGCCGCCTGGAAAATGATAGGATCCATGGCGCATCCCTTGAATCGTCCGATATTCAATTCCGCGACAGACCTTGTTGAGTCGGGTTACGGCGTGCTGCAACCGCGCGTGAGCATCAGCCTGACCGGCGCCCTGCGCTCGCGGTTTGCGCGCCTTTTTTCAGGCGAAGTGGGCATTGATCCTTACACCCGTGAAATCGCCAACGTCTACAGCGATCTTTTCGCCGAAACTCAGTTCATCGGCAAAGGAATCTACGATGTGGCGGCATTTGACCGCGCCACCGGAGCGCGTTTCCCCTCCAACCGGATTCTCAGTCACGATCTGATTGAAGGTTGCTACGCGCGCTGCGGATTTTTGAATGACATGGAATTGATTGAGGATTGTCCGGCGTGTTACACGGCCGATATTTACCGCCGCCACCGCTGGATTCGCGGCGATTGGCAGATCGCGGCATGGCTCTTGGCGAAGGTCCCGGGACCCGAGGGCCGCCGGGTGAAAAATCCGCTGAACGGGCTGGCCCAATGGTGGCTTTTTGACAATTTGCGGCGGAGTCTGGCGCTGCCTGGTCTGTTGCTGCTGCTGGTGCTTAATTGGCTGATTCCGGGACAGGCCGCGACCGCGACCATGCTGGGAATCATCGGCATTTATCTGCTGCCCGGCCTGGCGCAGACGGCCTGGGCCGCTTTCCGCAAACCGCGCAAGATTATGTGGTCGGCTTATATGGCGCACACCATGGCCAAGGAAGGCCGGGAGGTGCTGCTGACATTATTTCACATCGTTTTTTTACCGTATGAGGCGCTCGTTGCTCTGGATGCCATTTTGATATCGCTTTGGCGAACGACAGTGAGCCATCGCGACCTTTTGAAATGGCAAACGGCCCGCACCATGGAACGCAATTCTCACGCCGGCCTGCTTGCGACCTTCCGCGAGACATGGACTGAGCCGGCGTTTTCCCTTATCTGCCTCGGATTTCTTCTGCATTATGGAGCGTCTTTGACGGCCTCGTTGCCATATCTCGCGTCATGGCTGGCGGCGCCGGTTTTGATCTGGTTTATAAGCCAACCCCTGCGGCGGCGCAAGGATTTGCTCGGCCATGATGAAATCATATTTCTTAGAAAGCTGGCGTTGCGGACATGGATGTACTTCAAGCATTTCATGGGCAACCGCGGGAACTGGCTGCCGCCGGACAATTTTCAAGAACATCCGGCCGCCAGACTCGCGGAGCGGACATCGCCCACCAACATCGGCTTTGCGCTGCTAAGCTACCTTAGCGCCTGCGATTTCGGTTTTATTTCCGCGGGCAGCCTGCTCGTTGGCGTCGGCCGGATGTTCAAGACGATGGAAAAATTAGAGCGTTACCGCGGTCATTTCCTCAACTGGTATGAAACGAAAACCTGTACGCCGCTCCATCCGGTCTATGTGTCAACCGTGGACAGCGGCAATCTTACCGCCAGCCTGATAACGCTTGAAGCAGGACTGCGCGAACTGGCCGGCGAACTGATTATTTCGCCGCAATGGCAAAGAGGCCTGGATGACGCCGTTGCCGTCCTGCGCGACGAATCGGCCCGGCGCATTGCCGCGGAGCCGCAAACCGCGCAAGATTTTCAAAAGCTGGCCGACGCCATGGAAGAGGACATAAACCGCCTGAGGAGCACCCCCGCCACTCTGCCGGGCATTGCCGGGACATTGTCGGCCTGGTCAAATAAACTTTCGGAAATCGCGCCTCTGGCGCGCGGCGATTCCGAAGTGGATTTCTGGTTCAACGCGCTGAGCCGGCAATGCGAGGACATGCTTGCGGACCTTTGTTTTCTCGTGCCCTGGCTTGAAGGCGACCTGTTCAAACCTCCGGCTGAACGGCCCGCGACATTAAGTCCGCAGAGCGCGGAAATAATTTCGGATTTACAGGCAACGCTGAACCGCATTCCACGGCTCAAAGAATTGGCCACGCTCAGCCTTCGTTTGAGCAAAAACCTGGATACCTTGAATCCCGCCGATCCGGACGCCTGGCCGGATTGGAGCCGCTGGCTCAAGCGGCTGCGCGAGGCGATCAAGTCGGCCGGAGAACGGGCGGCCGAGCGCATCCGGTCGCTCGAAGGCCTGGCGCTGCAATGCGACGAATTTGCGGAAAATGATCTGGAATTTCTATACGATCCCTTGCGCAAACTATTGGCAATCGGCTACACGCTTGAGACCCATCGGCGCGATCCGTCCTTTTACGATCTGCTGGCGTCCGAGGCGCGGGTCTGCAGTTTTTTGGGCATTGCCCAGGGCAAACTTACCCAGGAGCACTGGTTTAACCTGAGCCGGCAGCTTACGCCCGGCCATGCGATACCGACGTTAATGTCGTGGAGCGGGTCGATGTTTGAGTATCTGCTTCCAACGCTATTCATGCCGGTGTTTGAAAATACGCTGCTGGATCAATCCTGCCGCGGCGCCGTGATACGGCACATGCGTTATGGTGCCATGCGCCGCGTGCCATGGGGCATTTCAGAATCATGCTTCAACCAGGTGGATGCTCATATGAATTATCAGTACCGCGCCTTTGGAGTTCCGGGCTTGGGCTGGAAGCGCGGTTTGGCGGAAGACCTGGTGGTGGCGCCGTACGCGTCGGTCATGGCCCTGACCGTAATGCCGCGCGAAGCCTGCGACAACCTGCAGATGCTAGCCCGCCAGGGAATGATAGGCCGTTTCGGGTTATACGAGGCATTGGATTATACACCTTCCCGTCTCTCGGACAGCCAGCCCTATGTGATCGTGCGTTCTTTCATGGCGCATCACAGCGGCATGAGCCTTATGGCATTGGCGGAGGTGTTGCTCGGCCATCCCGTGCAGCGGCGTTTCATGCGGCATCCGGAAATGAATGCCGCATCGCTCCTGCTTCAGGAACGGATGCCAATGCATAGAACCGCCGTGCGTCCGGAAGCGGGCATATCGCCACAGGCCGCGGAACCCGGCCTTGGCGCGCGTGAACCGGCGGTACGGATTTTCCGCGGCACTGACATGCCGCTGCCGGAAGTCAATTTGCTTTCCAACGGTCGCTATCAAGTCGCCGTCACCAATGCCGGTTCCGGTTTCAGCCGCTGGCAGAACCTGGCGCTGACGCGCTGGAGGGATGATGTAACGCAGGATTCCTGGGGGCTTTTCTGCTACGTGCGGAATACGGCCGACGGCGATGTTTTCTCGTGCGCCTATCAGCCCCTGGCCCTGGAGGAAAACCGCTATGAAACAATTTTCTCGCATTCCAAGGCCGAGTTCCGCGTCCTTCATGCCCGAATAGAATCCTACATGCAGATCACCGTGTCGCCGGAAGACGACATTGAACTTCGCCGCATTACCTTGACGAACCACACCGGTTCGCCGCTGGCGCTTGACTTGACTACCTTTGCCGAAATAGCCCTGGTGGAACAAAGGGCGGACCTGGCCCACCGCGCGTTCCAATCACTTTTTGTCCAGACGGAAATCATGCCCGACAAGACCGCCGTCTTATGCGCGCGCCGCCCCCGCTCAGGCGAAGAATCGCCGCCATGCATGTTTCAAACTCTGCTCGTTCATACGCGGCAAAAAGCGGCCCCGGCTTCGTTTGAAACCGACCGCGCCAGGTTTACGGGGCGCGGCAGGTCCCCCGCCCGGCCAAAAGCAATCGCGGACCAGGGCCCGCTTTCCAACTTTGCGGGGGCCGTTCTGGATCCGATCATCGCCATTCGCCAGCCGGTTTATCTGGCGGCCGGCGAGGGCGTGACCATGGATGTGATCACCGGAATCGCAAAGGACCGATCCCAGGCAATGATGATGATTGATCGCTACCACGACCATCGCCTGACCGACCGCGTTTTTGAATTGTCATGGACACAATGCCAGGTCCTCCTGAACCAGCTTCGCGCAACCGAAGATGACGTGCGGCTTTACAACCGGCTGGCGGGCTCCATTATTTACGCCAACCCGCGTTACCGCGCCGCGGCCAGCATGCTCGCGCGCAGTCACAAGGGGCAAAGGGAATTGTGGCAATATGGAATTTCAGGCGATCTGCCGATCGTCCTGGCCCGGGTCACCGATCCGTCATCGCTGGAGTTTGTGAGAAAGATCATCCAGGCGCACGCTTATTGGCGGTCGCGGGGGCTGGTCACCGATTTGTTTATATGGACCGATGCGTATTCAGGCTACCGGCAGAGTCTGCTGGACGAAATCATCGGCGTCATAAACTCCAGTCAGGAAGGGAAATCGCTCGGCCAATCCGGCGGCATCTTTGTCAAAAGCAGCGACCAATTGTCCGAGGACAACCGCCTGTTGCTGCAATCCGCCGCCCGGATCGTTCTCTGGGATAGGTCGGGCAGTCTGGCGGAGCAGGTGAATCGCCGTCTGCACAGTCCTGCCGACATCCCGCCGCTCCATAAAACGCGCCGGCGCGAGCTGCCATGGCCGAAAGAGCAGGAACTCGCTCCGCGCGACCTGGTTTTGTTCAACGGCCACGGAGGCTTTACCTCCGATGGCCGCGAATACGTGATAACCCTTCCGCCGGGCGTGACAACCCCCATGCCGTGGAGCAATATTCTGGCGAACGAGCGCTTCGGCTCTGTTGTGACTGAAGCGGGTGGCGGTTACACTTGGTTTCAAAACGCCAACCAATACCGCTTGACTCCCTGGCACAATGACGCCATTCAAGACACGGCCGGCGAAGCGTTTTATATTCGCGACGAGGAAACGGGGCAGTTCTGGTCGCCGGTCCCGGGGCCGGCGACCGGCCTGACGCCTTACGTGTGCCGCCACGGCCTTGGATATTCGGCGTTTGAACATCGTCAGTTCGGCATCTTTTCCGAACTGACAGTTTATGTTGCGCGGGAGGCTCCGGTCAAATTCGCTTATTTCGTCATCCACAATGATTCCCCGCGGACGAGGCGCGTGAGTGTCACCGGTTTTTGCGAATGGGTGCTGGGCGAAAGCCGCGACCTGACCGCCATGCACGTCGTGACACGGATTGATCCGCAAAGCGGCGCCATCATTGCCGCGAACGCCTTCAGCATTGATTTTGGAAACTGCCAGTCTTTTTTCCAATGCACGGAAGCGGATCGGACCGTTACCGCAGATCGCGGGGAATTTATCGGGCGCAATCGCTCCCTGGCGGCGCCGGCGGCCATGCAGGCGGCGGGCTTGTCCAACCGGGTGGGCGCCGGACTGGACCCCTGCGCCGCCATCCAAGCCAAGGTAGAACTGGCGCCCGGCCAGCGGCGGGAGATAGTGTTTTTATTAGGGGCTTCTTCAAACGAATCCGAAGCCCAGGCGCTGTTGGGCCGGTTTGGAAGCGTTGAGGACGCGCGCCAGGAACTGCAGAGCGTATGGGACTTTTGGAAACATCTGCTCGGCGGGGTCTACGTGGAAACGCCGGATTCTTCCGTCAATTTCATGGTCAATCACTGGCTCCTTTATCAGGCGCTGGCCGGCCGGTTTTGGGGCCGGAGCGGTTACTATCAGTCGGGCGGTGCCTATGGTTTCCGCGATCAGCTTCAGGATGCAATGGCGTTCCTTTACGAATGCCCCTGGCTGACACGCCAGCATTTGATCGCGTGCGCCGGTCGTCAGTTCCGGGAAGGCGATGTGCAACACTGGTGGCATCCTCCTGCGGGAAGAGGAGTCCGGACCCGCTGTTCGGACGATTATTTGTGGCTGCCGCATGCCGTTTGCCGCTATGTCATCGCCACGGGCGATACCGGCATTCTTGACGAACAAATTCCCTTCCTTGAAGGCCGGCCGCTCGGACCCGGCGAGGAATCATATTACGACATGCCGCAGGTTTCGGACCAGAAAGCAGCGCTTTACGAGCATTGCGCGTGCGCAATCCGTTACGGGCTTAAGTTCGGCGCGCACGGTCTGCCGCTGATCGGATCGGGCGACTGGAATGACGGCTTTAACCGCGTCGGCAACAAAGGGAGGGGCGAAAGCGTGTGGCTGGCTTTCTTCCTTTATGACGTGCTTCGGCAATTTGCTCCACTGGCTGAAAGCCGATCAGACTCATCGTTCGCCAGGCTCTGCGCCGAATCGGCCGACGGGTTAAGCAAGATGATTGAAACACATGCCTGGGACGGCGAATGGTATCGCTGGGTATTCACTGATGATGGCGAGCCGCTGGGATCTGCCAGGAACGCGGAATGCCGGATATCTTCCCTGCCGCAAAGCTGGGCGGTGCTTTCCGGCGCTGTTCATCAAGAGCGCGCCGCGCAGGCCATGGCATCAGTTCTGAAAAACCTGGTGGACGACAAGGCGGGTTTGGTCAAGCTGTTTGATCCGCCGTTTGATAAAACCCAGCTTGATCCCGGCTATATCAAGGGCTATGTTCCGGGCATCCGCGAAAACGGAGGCCAATATACCCAGGCGGCCATATGGGCCGTTATGGCGCTTGCTTCCCTGCGCAAAGGCGATGAAGCATGGCGGCTGTTCTCAATGATCAACCCCATCCGGCACGCTGATACGCCGGACAGAATCGCGACTTACAAAGTGGAGCCTTATGTCGTGGCCGCCGACGTTTATACCGCCAGGGGACATGTAGGGCGCGGCGGTTGGACTTGGTATACCGGGTCTGCGGGCTGGATGTATCATTTACTGGTTGAGCGGCTGCTGGGATTGAAAAAGGCGGCCGGCATGCTCTCTTTTGCGCCGGTGCTTCCGTCAGCATGGCGGAATTACACCATTCACTACCGGTTTGGCGACACGCTTTATCATATTGCCTTCAGCGTGACCGGCGCCGAAACATGGAACGTGCGCGGACTGTTTGTGGATGATGTCGCGCAGGATGACCGGAGAGTCCATCTGGTGGATGACCATCATGACCATGCCGTTCGCGTGGAAGTGGGCTGATCATGAAAAAACAAATTCAGGAAGCATCGGATATGCGTCCGCCAGCCATACGGAAAAGGAAATGGAGGCATTTCTCAGCAATGCCGGGAGGGTGATTGAAAAATTGGGTTGAATAAAAATTGGGGATATCATGCCTCGCGCTGGCCGCCTGATGGTTTATTCGTATTTCCCGGCCTCCAGTTTATCCACTTGCGGGAACAGGTAGGTGCTTTCAAAATGAAGATGCTCATCCAGGTCGGAGTGCAGAAAACGGATTTGATCGTAGAGCTCTTTGAGCCCCGGCGGCGCATTAAACGGCAGCTGGTAGTCCGCGCTCAACTGCCGGATCTGATGCAGGGTGTGCAGGATGACTTCATGCTCATGCACGAGATGTTTTAGATAGTAATTGGCCAGCCCCCTGCCGGAGGGGGGCAAATCGGCTTTTTGGGCGGTTTCCAGGTTGCGAATCAGGGGAAAAACAATCTCCTCTTCCATCGTCATATGGTGGTCAAGCTCAAGTTTCAGGACCTTGCAGAAATGAAATAATGGTTTCAGCAACTGTTGCTGCAGGTTCGGATCCTCCCATGCGGCCACCTCCCGGACCAGATCGTACATGGCCCGCAGTCCCCGGTGGACAATTTTATGATGCCGTTCTTCAAGGTAATTCAGGGTTTCGGTCAAAGTTTTAAATGATGGTGTGTTCATGTTTTCCTTGTCCGCTGTTATACAACGGAAAAATTGTTGATAATTTTATCGGGGTTCATCAGGAGCTTGGCGTACTGGGCGTGCGTGTAGGCCCAGGGGGCGTTGGAATGCCGCTTGCTTAGTTTACCGCGGAAGGCATCCAGCGCAGGATAGCCTTTCTGATCCATCCATTTTTGAACATCCGCAAGCATTTTCTGAATGTGACCCTGGCCGTTTTCATATATGGCGCTGACGGTCTGGATGGCGGTGGCCCCGGCCAGAAGCATCTTGATGACATCCTCGCCCGTAAAGATACCCGAGCTGCAGCAGATATCGGCCTGGATATTCCCTTCCAGCAGTCCGGCATAGCGCAGCGGGAGCCGGTAGTCCGTGCCGTGGCTGAAATTAAAAGGGTGGAGATACTTTTCAGCCCGGACGTCTATGTCGGGCTCAAAGAGACGGTTGAAGAGCACAAAGCCGTTTGCGCCGGCCTTGTCCATTTGCTGCACAACCTGGCAGGGATTGGTATAGAAAAAACTCAGTTTTACGCTGACCGGGATGGAAACGGATTTTTTCAGTTCACGCACCAGTTCAATCTGTTCCTGTTCTATTTCCGCGCCGCGTTTTTGCATTTCCCCGGGCGAAGCGAACAGGTTGCATTCCAAGGCGTCAACGCCGGCGGCCGCAAGCTCTTTGGCGTATTGGAGCCAGGTTTCCTTGTTGACGGCATTGAGGCTGGCGATGACCGGGATGCCGACCGCTTCTTTGGCTTTGCGCACCCACATGATATGCTCGGCCGGGCCTCCGAATTCAAGTTTGGGCCGGATGGTGATCATTTCCGGATGGCGGTAATTGCCTTTCTCCATGTCTTCGTCAAACATAAAATGTTCAAGCTGGATTTCCTCCTCAAACAGGGTTTTGGTCACTAGCGCACCCGCGCCAGCTTTTTCAATCTGCATGATGGACGCCATGTCGGCCGTCAGGGCCGAAGCGCCGACGATGATCGGATTCTTCAGGGTGAGCCCCAGGTATTTAGTGCTTAAATCAGCCATAGAAAACATCCTTTCTGTATTTATTTTTTATTATGCCCCGAAGTCCGATTCCCGCCATCAGGAATGGTCTTAGACCGGCGGGCGAAAATTCTTACGAATTTTCAACATATTATTTCCAAACACCGTGAATGACTGTCTTGCAGTAGGGGCAGGCGCCGTGGACCAGGCCATTGGCCGTCTGGCGGGTCAACATGGAACGTTGAATTATGCCCGCACGGCATTCCGGGCATATGGTTGCGGCGCCGTCCTCATCCAGCACATTGCCCGAATAAACGTGTTTCAAACCGGCCCGGAGCCCTATCTTTCTGGCGCGCTGAAGAATGGAAGGGGAAGTTGGAGCAAGATGACTCATTTTGTACGCGGGATAAAACGCAGAGACATGCCACGGCATGAACGGGTCTGTTCGGACGATAAATTCGGCTATTTGGCGGAGGTGTTCATCGGAATCGTTGTAGGTCGGGATCACCAGGGTGGTGATCTCAACCCAGATGCCCAGCTCGTGATAAAGCCTGATCATGTCCAGAACCGGGGCCAGCCGCGCCCCGCATACCTGGCGGTACATGCCGTCATCAAAAAATTTCAGGTCAATATTGGCGGCATCCAGAAACGGCTGTATTTCCCGCAGGGCCTCCGGCGTGATATATCCATTGGTGACAAAAATGTTTTTCAATCCTCTTTGGGAAGCCAGGCGCGCGATATCGTAAGCATACTCAAAAAAAATCGTGGGCTCGGTGTAGGTGTAGGCCACGCTCGCGCAGCCCTTCTCCAGCGCGAGCCGGACAATTTCCTGCGGGGGAACTTCCTCGTTTGCGTCCGCAGGGTCGGCCCGGACCTGCGAAATATCGCAATTCTGGCAGTGCAGGCAGCGAAAATTACAGCCGCGCGTGGCGATGGAAAACGACCGGGAGCCCGGCAGGAAATGGAAAAGGGGTTTCTTTTCAATCGGGTCCACTGCCATGGAGACCGGACTGCCGTAGACCAGCGAATAAAGCTTTCCGTCCTCATTCTTGCGGACACCGCAAATCCCCAGCTTTCCATCGCCGATAAGGCAGCGATGGTGGCACAGTCCGCACCGGACGCGGCGTTCGCCTTCGGTTTTCCAAAACATGGCCTCTTTCATAATGCTCCGCTGGCAGAAAAGCGCTGCCGGATTTTTGCCGCAATCTGCCGCCCGGTTAGTTTGTCAGACGCCTCAAGAATAATTTTGCGCCCGGGAAAATGTTTGCTTGCCAGGCGTTTTTTGAGTTCGGTCTTGGCCGGGCCGGGGCCGAGGATCAGGATGGAGACGGCGTCGCCAATAACTGAAATGACCTGGTCGTAATATTTACAAAGATGGCCGGAAAATTTTCTTTCGCGTTTATCCTCCGGCCCGCAGTCCGTGGAACGGGCATGCACGGAATCCTGGTGGACATGTTTTTCAAGGTTTGAATTTATTTGTTTTATCTCTTCGCCGCCGTTCGCGTTTGTCACAATAATTGCCTGACGATGGTCAATCCACAAACCAGCTTTCTTTTTCATAATCACTCCTTTCAATCCCATTCTATTTTCTGAATGCTTATGTTGTAATCGGGCAATATCTTATTTCTTCGTTCGGCAAACCTTACTTCAGATTGCGGCATCCCTGAGCTATGGTAAGAAATATGGAGCGCAAAAATAAGTGATTACCCGATTACTATTTTTTTGATCCCGGCTATTTTTTATTTCAAATAAATGAACAACTCTGTCCAGACGAAAAAAAATCGGGAGGAAATGTCATGCACAAATCCATCAAATTTAATTCGCTGATTGCGGCGGCCGCGCTCTTGCTCGCCGCGTTGCCGGAGCTTCTGGCGCAAGGCGCGCCCGTTACCAGCCGGAACGCGGCCGGCTATATTAAATTGACGGTTGCGCCCTGGGCGCTCTACCAGGTCCATTATCCGCTGAACAGCATGGATGGCGCGCCGGTCACGGTCAGCGATCTCATGGCCGATCTGCCGAACGGCTCGGCCGTTTTTTTCTGGGATGCCGAGAGTCAATCCTATCCGGCGGACGAGGCGGCGGAAGTCAAACTGCTCGGCAGCTGGATGCCGGGCACCAACAATTTATGCGGCCGGACTTTCTGGCTCCAGGTCGGCAACAGCACAAGCAGCAGTTTTCCAATTTATCTGCGCGGCGAAATTCCCGATGCCTGGAGCATGCCGGTGGCGACCAATGCCCTGGCTCCATCGGGACCCAACACCATCAGTCTGGTGGGATACGCTTATCCGCGCGAAATTCATTGGACCAACACGACCGTGGCGGTCAGCGCGCAGGACGGCAGTGTGCTGGCGATTTACGATGCCGGTCTGGGAAAATTTCAGACTTCAGTCAAGAACAACGGCGCCTGGAGTTCGGATTACATCCTTTACCCCGGGCAGGGTTTCTGGCTGAACGCGCGCGGTGTCACAAACTGGGTAGAAGTCAAACCATATTTGTATCCCTGAAAAAAACAATCAAGGAGGAGAAATAAAAATGAACAGAGCAATTGTATTATCAGCGATGATGAGTTTGTTGTTCGGATGGTGCGCCAGCGCGCCGGCGGTGATCAATGTGCAATGGCGGGCGTCCAACGGTCTTTACGATCCGGCCACCTCCGGCACCAATGCCAACCTGCCGCGGGGTTCCTGCGTGGAGTTGTATTATGCCCCGGCCTCAAATTACGCCAACGCCGTTCTTCTGTCGCGGGATTATACCACCCTCACGGGATGTTTTAATTTCGGGCCGCGCGAATTCGGCACCGGCACGCAATATGAAGGCGGCTATCTGTTCCTCAAGATATATAACAGCGCCGTGCCGACCTGGCGCGATGCGGTTTTGACCAGTTCGTTCGCGGACATGTCGCGCAGTCCCTTGCCGGATGCCTCCACGCCGGTGACAGTGGATGCGGCCAACCTGCGTTTGATGGCGCTGGCATATCGCCGCAATTTTGCCGCCGGCAACAACGCCCGCGGCGATTATGACGGCGACGGCTTGATGGACATTATTGTCTACAATCAAGCCACGGGTTACTGGCTGGTTTGTCTCTCCGGCAGCGGTTATCAGACAATCGGCGGGATGTTCGGCGGACCAGGCTACCTGCCCGCGCCCGGCGATTATAACGGCGACCGTCAGACGGAACTGGTCATCTACGAGGAAGCCACCGGCTATTGGTATAATCATACTTTCAGCCAGGTCAACGCCCAGCTCGGCGGCCCGGATTGCGGACCTGACTGCCGGCCGGTGCAGGGCGATTATGACGGCGACGGCAAAACCGATCCGGCCTGCTATTCCGAAACCAACGGACACTGGCATCTCTCGTTTTCCAGCAACAGCTACGCGTTCTTTGAGCTGGATTTCGGCGGGCCCGGTTTCAAATCAGTGGCGGCCGATTATGACGGCGACGGCATTACCGATCCGCTCCTCTATCAGGAAAGTGCCGGCCTGTGGAATGGGTTGCTGTCCGCCCACGGTTATACGGAGGTCGCGGCCGAATTCGGCGGACCAGGGATGACTCCTGTCCCGGGTGACTACGATGGCGATGGTCTGGCAGACCCGGCCGTTTATCAGGAAGATTCCGGCACATGGGTCGCGGCGCTTTCCGGCGGCAATTACAGCATGGTGTCTGCCGCTGGTTTTGGCGGAAACGGCTATCTTCCTGCCCCGGCTGATTACGACGGCGATGGTCTGTGCGATCCGGCCGTTTATCAGCCCGGCACTGGAATATGGGTCGCGGCGCTTTCCGGTGAAAATTATACGGTAGTCAATGTATCTGTCGGCGGGACCGGTTATCTGCCGGTGCACTAAGTCATTAAGCAGAAAAGATAAGGCAATAAAAGTCTGTCTAAGGAAAAATACCGATGAACATATCTAAACTGAACCAGAAAATATTATATGCCTTTGCGCTTTTATTGCCCGCCTGCGTTTCGGCGGTCACCATCAATCTCGTTGACAGCGACGGCGCGCCGGTGAGCGGTTTTCGCTGGCTGGCGGAAGAAGACACCACCACCGTAACCGTTCCCGGCGCCGCGGTCTCCGACAGCATTTCGCTCGTCATCCATAAAAGCTACGCGCCGGTGGTCACAAACGGCCAGACCGCCGGCGCTTCGGCCGAGATTAACCTGCCGGCCGGCCGGCATATTGTTTCCGTTATGCCCGGCAACGGCTATACTCTGGGCGCGGCCATAATCACGAACGGACAGGCCAGCGCAACAATTGTTGTGCATGTTCATCCGGTGCCCACGGCCCAGATTTCAATCCTGGTGTTTGAAGACCATAATCCCATCAATAATATCTTTGACGCCGAAGAAACCAAGCTGGCCGGGTTCAAAATCATGATCGGGGACGCCACCAGCGGCGGTACGCTTTCCACCGATGCTTTTGGCAATCCGCTCGGCACAACTTACATGCAGGACGGCGACGGCAACTACCTGACCGATGCCGAGGGAAACTATATTGTCCAGATGATGGGCAGCGGCGTCATAACCACCGACGCCAACGGCGAGGCGCTGGTGCGTTTCCTGGCGCCTGGCAAATACGGCATCCAGATTGTGCCGCCGGCCGGAACAAACTGGGTGCAGACTTCCACCATTGAAGGCACGCCCACCATTGACGCCTGGGTCAAGGCCAATGAACCGACCGTGTTTCTGGAAGGATTCGGCGGCGGCTTCAAGCATTGCGTGTTCGGATTTGTGGATCCGGCGCGCCTGGCCTGGGCGACCAATCCGCCGCCGGTTTCAACCGCCAACGGGACCATCCGCGGCAAGCTGGTCTACAACCATTTCTCCAAGCCGCCCAAAACCCAGGGATTTTTCCCGGGCGCGGCCGTGCCTGACGGCTGGATCGGCCTCAATGATCCGCTCGCCTTCCCGCAGGGCTTGTATGCCGCCGAATGCGCCATGGACAGCACCTTTGTGGTCACCAATGTGCCGCCGGGCACTTACCAGCTGGTTAACTGGGACACGCCGCTGGATGCCCTCTTCGGATTCAACACCGTGACAGTAACCAACGGCGCCGACATCAATCTCGGCAACGTGTTCTGTTTCCGCTGGTTCAGCGATCTGGAAGGCTCCATTTTTTACGACACAAACCAGAATGGTTTTCCGGACACCGGCGAAACCGGGATTGGCCTGCAAACGCTCAATCTGCGCTTCCGGGACGGCTCCATGTATCAAAGCACGACCACCGAGCCGGACGGCAGTTATAAATTTTCAGAAGTATTCCCGTTTTTTAAATGGCTGGTGGCGGAAGTGGACTTTGCGCGTTACAAGGCTACCGGCATGACCGCCATCATTGACGACGGCGGTGAAGTGCTGCCGGACAACGGCTGGACCATGCCCTCGCGCAACATGCTTACCCCTCAGCCGCAGATTGACATGGACACCAATTCCGCGACCTATGGCGATCCGATTATCAATCCCAACACGGGCAACAATCTTTCCCGCACCGAAACCGGGCCGGTCCTGCTCCAGGCCGCCATGCTTTTCCTTAACCAGTTTTGCGTCATTGACTGGGGCAAGACCGATTATCAGACCGGCGAAAACGGCGGCATTTCCGGCATTGTCTATTATAATACCACCCGCGCTGAAAACGATCCCACGGACGCGGTCGGCGATTTCTGGGAACCCGGCATTCCGCGCGTTCCGGTCAACCTTTATACCGACAGCGACAATAACGGCGTGATTGACGATCTCAATGCCGACGGTCGGGTGACTCTGGCGGATGTTGATCATTATCCGTTCGGCTGGCAGACCGGCGGGGCCAAAGGTCCGGAGGACATTGATCGCAACACCAATTCCGTCTTTGATCCGGGCGACGCCCTTAATATCGTGCATAGCGACAGCTGGGATGACAGTCCGCCGGAAGGCAGTGTCATGACCAACATCCCCGTGATCCACGGCCAGCGCGTCACGCCCGGCTTTGACGGATTCGGCACCTGGAACCAAATCCGGCCCGGCGTATTTGACGGCGGTTATGCTTTCGCCTCCTACTTCCCCGGCGGCATGGCCAATACCACCAACGAGGTGGATGGACTTCCGGCCGGAACCTATATCGTGGAAGCGGTTGCGCCGCAAGGCTACCTCCATTTCAAATCACAGGATAAAAACGTTGATTTTGGCGACAGCTACGTGCCGCAGGGCGCCGGCATCGCTTCCCCGCTCGGCAGTCCGGTCTGCGTGGGCGATCCCTATGTTGTTCCCGCGGAACTGTCCCTGTTTCCGGGCGTGCCCGCGCCCCTGGCCGGCCAGACCTTGCGCATGCCGGACCGCAAGCAGGTCCAGTTGATTGACCGCCAGAATGCGGCCGCCAATTTTTTCCTTTTCACCGAGGTGCCCAAGGCCGCGCGCGCTGTGGGTTTTGTGAACAATGACTTGGCGGCGGAGTTTGATCCCACCAGTCCGGTCTTCGGCGAAAAGGCCGCGCCGGCCTGGCTGCCGGTGGCTTTCCTGGATTATGCCGGCAAGGAAATTTTGCGCGTTTATACGGATGAATTCGGCGGCTATAACGCCATGCTGCCTTCAACCTACACGATTAACGTGCCGGAGCCCAGCGGCGTTTCGCCCAACATGCTTACGCTCGTTCTCAACAAACCCACCATGCCTGACCCGAACCATCCCGGCCAGGAAATGCTGGACCCGTTTTATGATCCGAACTACAGCGTTACCCCCTGGACTTTCCACTATCTTCCTGCGCGGACAAGTTATCTTGACACGCCCATCGTGCCGTTGGGCGCGTATGTGGGCGACCGTTACCGCAAGCTGGATGTGGAGGCCGCTGACCGCACGCCGATAATTTATTCGGCAACCGGACCCTCCGGCGGCGCGATTGTTGAATCGGCCGCGGACATTCTGACCATCACCTCCATGGGCAATACCATTGTGCCCAATCCGGATTATTACGTCACCACCACCGGCAGTGTTCCGGCTTATATAACCCGCGATTATACTTTCGGTTCCGCCGCAGGAACGGTAACGCTCGGCAATGTGCCGCTCACCATTCTTTCCTGGAGTGCGGCCACGATTCAGGCCACGGTGCCGGCCGGCACGCCCTCGGGGCAGTTGCTGGTGCGGCGCGGCGACAACGGCCGGATTTCTCCCATGGGCGTAACCTTGACGGCGTTTGAAAGCGGCGCCACCGTGCGGCATGTTTATCAGGCTTCATATCCAGCTCATCCGATCCAGGACGCCATTGACGCGGCCGCGGCCGGGGACCTGATTCTGGTGCATGCCGGCACTTATGATGAAAACCCGATCATGTGGAAACCGGTGCGTCTGCAAGGCGTGGGCGCTCCTTCCACGCTGATCAGCGCCAACCCTTCGCCGACCGAACGCACCGCGGCCTGGCACACAAAGGTGAGAGCGCTGCTTGGCACGCCCACTGATCCGTTTGCGGCAACCGAATGTCCGGCTGTGCTGGTGTTTGATCCGGCGGCCGGTTCATCCTTTACCGGCCAGCAATGCCGGGTGGACGGGTTGACCTTGTATGGCTCCCTCATGGGCGGCGGGATATATGTTTATCAAAACATCCAGGGATTGCGCATCGGCAATAACCGCATCCACGGCAACCAGGGCGAATTTGCCGGCGGCATAGGCGTGGGCATGCCGAACGACGGCTTGCCGGACAATAATATCGGCACGATAGTGCATGATAATTTTATCACCAAAAACGCCGGCATCTCGGGCGGCGGCGGCCTGGCCTTCTTTGACAGCTGTCCGAACTATGTGGTTACCAACAATTTCATGGTCGGCAACCTGACGCGCGGCAATGGCGCCGGTATTTGTCATGAGGGGCTGAGCACCAACGGACTGATTGTCAACAACCGGATTATCGCCAATGAAGTATTTTATGGCGCCAATATCGGCGGCGAAGGCGGCGGCATATATATTGCCGGCGAAACGCCCGGCGCCGGTCTTGTATCAGCTGGGGCCGGCACGGTCACGCTCGCCGGCAACCTGATTCAGGGTAACATGGCCGGCGGCCAGCACGGCGGCGGCGTGCGCGCCAACCGGTTCAACGGCCAGGACGTGGCTGATAATCCCGGCGCGACCAGCCTCTGGCACACCCTGTATCTTTTCAATAATATAATCGTGAACAACGTGGCCGGTTTCGCCGGCGGCGGCATTTCCCTGCAGGATGTGGCGCGCGGCTTCATCCTTAATTGCACGATTGCCAACAACGACAGCACCGCCACTGCCCGCCTGGCTTTTGAGCCCGGCGCCCTGAATTCCACGCCGCAAGGCGCGGGAATTATCGGCCATGCTCACACGGCCGCCATTACCAACGGTTCGGCCCAAAGTTATTCCGATCCGGTGATTGCGGACTGCATCATCTGGCATAACCGTTCCTTTTACAACGATGCTTCCATGAATAACGGGGCTGGCGGTCTGGCCACCAACACCCTCCATACCTACTGGGACCTCAATGCCGGCGCTGTTAACGCCAGCCTTCATCCTGTTTCCTGCCTGCTCTCCGACCCGGCCGGCTATGACGCCTCAAATTATACGGCCAGTCCGCGCTTCAATGCCAGTTATGTTAACCGCCTTTCCAGCGCCACGGTGCTGGACGAGGCCGGCAACAGCATCTCAATCAAGATGAACCCGATCGGCATCCGCGGCGATTACCATCTCAAATCCGATTCCAGCGCCATCGGCAAAGGTTCCACCAACTATTTCGGCATATTCCCGATGCTGGGCAGGGACTATGATCTGGAAACGCGGCCGGCCGGCGCGGCTCCGGACACCGGCGCCGATGAATACGTGGACAGCAACGGCAACGGCATCCCCGATTACTGGGAAGGCTATTACGGCGTTACCATGACCTCCACCTCGGACGCCGATGGCGACGGCTTCCTGGACATTTACGAATATTACGCCGGCACCGACCCGCGCGACTCAACCTCGCTTTTGTGTCTGACGGCCATCGCGCACGAAGGCGAAGGCATCAGCCTGCAATGGCAGAGCGTCTGGGGTAAGTTGTATTCGGTCAGCCTGGCAACGGAGACCACGGCGGACTACATTCCGGCCCGGACCAGTATTGCGGCCGAAGCGCCGCTCAACACGGCTACGAATTTGCCTGATCAGGATGCGCAGAAATATTTCCGCATAGATTTGGAACCGAACGGAGAAGATCAATGAAAAATTTTCGATTAAGGAATCGGGAATTTTAAATCAAAAATCGGCAATCGAAAATAGAGAGAACATCATGAACCGATATTTAACCAGCAGCCTGTCAGCAATCATAATTCTGTTCAGCGCATCGTTCCTTCCGGCCACGGCCGACGTGATCACCAACTGGAACGAGGTAAGCTTAAGCATGATCACCAACAGCCAGATGATGGCCATTCAGGCTTCGCGTGTTCTGGCCATGGTCCATATCGCCATGTATGACGCGGTCAATGCCGTTGACCGCACCCATGAAGTGTTTTATGTGCCGATTAACCCGCGAATGCCCTGTTCATCCGAAGCCGCTGCGGCTTGCGCCGCCCATGTCGTTTTAAGCGGGATTTTCACCAACTCCGCCGCCGCGCTTGACACGGCGCTCTCCAATTCCCTGGCGGCCGTGGCCGACGGCACGGCCAAAACCAACGGCGTGTTTCTGGGGCAATATGTCGGCGGCCGGGTTTATAATTGGCGCAAGGATGACATGAGCATGATGACCAACATGGCGCCCTATGTCCCCGGCACCAACGCCGGCAACTGGCGGCCGACCTATCCTGATTACCGCGCGGCCATGATGCCGCACTGGTCCATGCTCATGCCTTTTGCCATGAGCGTCACCAATCAGTTCGGCGCGCCGCCCACGTCGGCGCTGGCCAGCGCGGAATATGCCGCGGCTTTTGATGAGGTTAAACAATATTCCACCGGCGTCGCATGGACCAACGCCGATATGCCGAATGCGGTCTGGTTCTGGGTTGACATGACCGGCACGGTTACCACGGTCGGACGCTGGAATCGCATCGCGCAATATGCCGGCACCAACAACGATTTGCAGGCCAATGCGCGCATGTATTGCCTCTTGAACGTGGCCCTGGCCGATGCCGGCATCACCGCCTGGGATAATAAATATTCCTACAATTTCTGGCGGCCGGTCACCGCCATCCGGGAAGCCGGCACGGACGGCAATCCGTCCACGGCCGCCGACACCAACTGGGTCCCCTTTGTCACCAATACCCCCAATTTTCCATCATACACCTCGGCGCACAGCGTGTTCAGCGCCGCGGCCGCGGCCGTGTTGTCCAATTTCTTCGGCTCGGATTCCAACACCTTTACCGTTGCGCCCTACAACATGATGACCAGCGCGCGCACTTACAACTCTTTCTCGGCCGCGGCCGAAGAGGCCGCCATGTCGCGCTTGTGGGCCGGCATTCATTTCAGGTTTGACAACACCAACGGGCTCAATTCCGGCTATGCGCTCGGCACATATGTCGGCCAAAACTTCATGCGCATTCCGCCTTCTTTTGTGCCGGACACGGACGGCATTGACACGGACGGCGACGGCAACGTGAGCAACGATTATGTCAACCTGCAGCTTTCGGCCGGCGACGGTTTTGCCAAGGGCGCCGACGGTTTTGATTTTTACTGCTTCGGGTTCGGCGACATGACCGGCGTGCGCACCGAAGACGTGATGATGCGCGGCATGCTGGCGGCGGAATTTTCCGCGCCGGCCATTCATCTCAAGGAAGGCCAGCGGGTCTATCTGCAGCTCTCCAACGTGGGCATGATCATGCGGCCGGACCTCTTTGATCCGCATACCGTCCATTTCCACGGGTTCCCGAACGCCGCTTCCATCTTTGACGGCGAGCCCATGGCTTCCATTGCGATCAACATGGGCGGCACACTAACCTATTATTACCAGATCGTGGAGCCCGGTACTTTTATGTATCACTGCCACGTTGAAGCCACAGAACACATGGAAATGGGCATGCTGGGCAATATTTACGTCTCGCCAATCCAGAACAATTACACTAACGGCACCATCCTGCCCGGCGGTTTTGTGCATTCCAACGGGTTCACTTATGCCTATAACGACGAGGACGGTTCCACCAAATACGACGTGGATTACCCGATTCAACTGGGCGGGTTTGACCGATATTTCCATGAACAGCACATCGCCGTGCAACCCCTGCCGTTTTCGCAGTTGAAGAGCGATTATCCCCTGATCAATGGCCGCGGCTATCCGCAGACGATTGACAGCGGTTATGTTACGAACGTGAATGGTTACGCTTCGCAAAAAACGCCTTCCCTGATCACCGCCGCCGCCGGCCAGAAAATCCTGCTCCGGGTTTCCAACCTGGATGTCTCAAAATTTTACACCGTTACCGTGCTCGGCATTCCGATGCAGGTGGTCGGCCGCGGGGCGCGGCTCCTGCGCGGCCCTGACCCGGATGGCGCCGGGTCTCTGCGCGGCAAGGATATTTATTACAACACCACTTCGGTCACGCTCGGCGGCGGGCAGGCCTGCGATATCCTGGTTGATACCGCCGGCATATCCCCGGGTACATATTTGTTTTATGCCACAAACCTGGCCGATTTGAACAATGGCGACGAGGATTACGGAGGATTGATGACGGAGATAGTGATTCAATAATTTTCAATTCAGGATTATTAAATCCAAAATCGTAAATCGGCAAACGAAAATAACGGGACAAAATATGAACCAATATCTAAGAATACTAACAGCGGCAATCATCTTGGTCACGGCAATGAGTCTTACCTCCAAGGCCGAGCGAAACTGGATTGACGGCGTAAATCTGGCCTCCGGCGGCAGTGTGAACCTGACCGCGTCAGAGGGTTACATCAAAACCCCCGAAGGCGGCTCAATCTACATGTGGGGCTTTGGGCTAGAGGGCGGCGTGATGCAGTATCCAGGCCCCACCCTGATCATGAATCAGGGCGCAACCATCACCGTCAATTTGCGCAACATGCTGCCGGCCGACCGGGTATCAATCGTTTTTCCCGGCCAGTCCAACATTGCCGTCAGCAGCGGCGTGGCGGGTTTGTTGACGCAGGAAGCCGAAACCAACGGCGGCACAGTGGCCTATACTTTCACCGCCTCCAAGCCGGGCACTTATCTGTATCACAGCGGCACACGGCAGGATCTGCAGATGGAAATGGGGCTGTTCGGCGCCCTGGTTGTCCGCCCCTCCGTGATAACCCAAGCTTATGACCATACCAACACGGTCTTTGACACGGAATATCTTTTTTTGCTGAGCGAAGCGGACCCGATCGTGCACGAGGCCATTCAAAAAGGCCATCCGGCGCGCGCTGATATGACGTCTTTCTGGCCGGTTTATTGGTTCATCAACGGCCGCTGCGGCACCGATACCATGCTGGACGCGAACGTATCCTGGCTTCCGCACCAGCCTTATAACTGCTCACCCATGATGTATCCAGGGGAGCGCCTCCTGTTGCGCTTTGTCGGCGGCGGACGCGACCTGCATCCCTTTCATACACATGGCAATAATTTCACGATTATCGCCCGCGACGGCCGTCTGCTTGAAAGCCAGCCGGGCCTTTCCGGTCCGGACATAACCGAATCGGATTTTACCATTGCGGTCGCCCCCGGCCAGACCGCGGACGCAACCTTTGAGTGGACCGGCTATAAATTGGGCTGGGACATCTACGGACACACCAGCACCAATGACCCGGTCATGCCGAACGAGTATCTGCCCGACCACGGCAAGCCCTTGCCGGTCACGCTGCCGAACATGATGGACCTGACCTTTGGAGCGCATTACGGCGGCAGCGCGTTCATGGGCAGCACCGGTATGCTGCCGCCCAGCCATGCCGGCCTTAATCCCTACGGCGCGTTCATGTATATGTGGCACTCGCACGCCGAAAAAGAGATTTGCAACAACAACGTTTTCCCGGGCGGCATGTTGACCATGATGATGGTCATGCCGCCTTCCACCAACATGCCGATGATGACAGGCCACTGAGGAAACCATGACGACAAAAACAACAACAATATTTGCAGCATTCATGCTGGCCGCCGCAGTTTCTACCACAGCCGCCGCCGCCGAATTTTTCCTGCGCGCGGCGGTTTTGACCAATTCCCTGCCGAATGCGGGCGGCCAAATTACATATTGGGGGTTCGCGCGCGACACCGCCTTTGGTTCAAAAGACGGCGCGGTCACCGTGCCCGGGCCGGCCCTGGTTGTGCCGGCCGGCGACACGACCCTCACCATCCATCTGGATAACGATCTTTCCGAGCCGGTTTCCATTGTGATCCCCGGCCAGCCGCCCGCAACCGGCCAGGCGCCGGTGCGCAATGCCGCCGGCCGTGTAACCGCATTTACTTTCCAGACCCCGGCCGGCAATGCCGCCCCGGTTGACTACACCTGGACCAATCTGCGCCCGGGAACCTATCTCTATCATAGCGGCTCGCATCCGGCCGTTCAACGTCCCATGGGGCTCTACGGCGTCCTTACTCACGACTATCTGGCCGGCCAGGCCTACACGAACATTGTCTATGACCGCGAATTGATTCTCTGTTACAACGAAATTGATGCCAGACTTAACAAGCTGGTCGCCCGGACCAATTACGGCCCCGACAAACTCATGACCAGCACGGTTGATTATAATCCCGGATTTTACCTGATCAACACCAATAACTGCACCAACGGAGTCATGCCGTTCGCTGTTACGGCCGGTGAGCGCGTTCTGGTGCGCTTTGTTAACGCCGGGTCGTGCACGCGCATGCCGGTCCTCTATGGGCAATACATGCAACTTGTGGCCGAAGACGGTTTTCTTTATCCGTATGCAAAAGAACGTTATTCTCTGATTCTGCCGCCGCACAAAACCATGGATGCGCTCATTACGATCGCCTCCAGCGGAACCTTGATGTGGTATGACCGGCGCGGTGTCAGTAATCCGCCCCAGCCCCTTGATTCCAATGACAACGGACTGCCGGACACATGGGAAGAGACTTGGTTCGGAGGATATACCAATGCCAATCCGGACCTGGACAGCGATAGCGATGGCTTCTCAAATCTCCAGGAATACACGGCCGATACAAATCCGACCAATGCCCAGTCCTTTGTCCGCATTGCCGCCCTGATGATGTCATCCGGTAACGGCCGGGTGGTGGTGACCAACACGTCCGCGAGCCGGGCTTACCGGCTCTTTTCCCGCGACGGTCTGGAAGCCGGCATCGGCCCGTGGTCGGCCGTCAGCGGTTTTATGCCGGGCGCAGACCACAGCTTGACGGTTGTTGATACCAATGCCCCGGCCGCTTCAAACAGGATTTACAAAGTGGAAGTGGATTTGCCGTAGGAAAGAAGGCGCAAAATAATGAGGGCGCGAAAAAAAAATGGAATCAGAAGTCTGAGGCTTGCCATTGTTTCAATTCGCTGCGGACTTGTGCTGCTGGTGATAGCGCCAGTCATGGGGTGCCGGACAGTCCGGCAACAGCCCCAACATGCGACGCCATCCTCCGGTTCGCAAGTCCGGGCGAATGCAAACAGCGTTGACCCGGAACAGAACTGGGGAATCCGCGTGGAGGGCTTGCGCCTTTCAGCACACGGTCACATGATTGATTTCCGCTACCGGGTGCTTGACAGCGACAAGGCTTTTCCCCTGGCCGATCCGGCCAACAATGCTTACCTGATTGATGAGGCCACCGGAACACGGCTGAAAGTTCCGGTCATGCCCAAGGTGGGCGCCTTGCGGTCAACGGCCACGGCCCTTAAGGCCGGCGTCATTTATACCATCTTGTTCGCCAATCCGGGTTTGCTGGTTAAAACAAACGATTGCGTGACGCTGGAAGTCGGCGCATGCCGCATAGAACATTTAAGAATGCAATAAAAGATATCAAGTGGAAACCCGGCCATGAGCCGGAATATGCAGCAAGCAACGGGTTGCAGGTGTCACCCGTGTAAAAAAGAAAGGAAAAAGCACCGATGAAACAAAAAGTAATATTGGCCGCGGCCGTTATCGCGGTCCTGGCTCTGGGCAGCACGCTCGCTTACGCAAATTGCGGGTTCTGCGGCATCGGCAAGAAACACAAGGAGGCCGGCAAAATACATGAGGCAAAAATCAACACGGCCGGCCTGGCCGCCCTGGTCGCCGCCAAAACGCCGATGATCATCATTGACGCCCGCAGCGGCAAGTATGACGACGGCAAGCGCATTCCGGGCGCCAAATCCCTGAATGCCGAATCCGGCGACGATGAGGTCAAGGCCATGCTCCCGGATAAAGCGGCCCTGATTGTGGTTTATTGCCAGAATCCGGAGTGCCCGGCCAGTCCGCAATTGGCGGAAAAGCTGAGAAAAATGGGATACACAAACGTGCTGGAATGCCCGGAAGGCATTGAGGGCTGGCAGAAAGCAGGCCATGCCATTGAAAGCGTGGAAAAGCCAAAATAAGGCCTGACAGATTAAATCCGTATGACTGGTTAACAGCTGGTCATTCAGGAAAAATACGGGGGACCTCGGAAAGTGCAATTACCACTTTGCCAGGGGTCCCCCGTATCTAAAAAGAACGCCTGGCGCGCAGCGCCATGATGTGCGGCAAGCAAAGTTGAAAACAAAGCGGGAAGGATGCTATGGCCGTTATAACTTCAGTGGGAACAGCCGTGCCGGCCTGCACCATCAGACAGCACGATGCCGAAACGTTCCTCCGCGAAAATTACGCGGACCGGGTCGGCCCGCGGGCCATGTCCGTGGCCCATGACGTGCTTGCGCACCCCTCTATTCAACGCCGGCATATTTCCATTGCGGAATGGTCGGAGCGCGCGCAGATCGTGGATGAGGACCCGGATGAACGCGTGGAGCGTTTTACGCGCTGGGCTGTCCGGCTCTCCGGCGAGGCCGCGCGGGACGCGCTCCAACGCTCCGCACTGCGGCCGGAGGATGTTTCGGCCGTGGTGGTCAATACCTGCACCGGCTATATCTGCCCCGGCCTGTCCACCTATCTGATCAATGAACTTGGCCTGCCCGCCGTTGTCAGGGCGCATGACCTGGTCGGCGCCGGCTGTGCCGGCGCCATCCCCAATCTTCAGATAACGCGCGACATTGTCGCCAACGACCGCGCCAAGGCGGCGCTTTCGGTTTCTGTTGAAATCTGCAGCGCCACCTTTCAGATGTCGGATGATCTGGGGCTGGTGGTTTCCAACGCGATCTTCGGCGACGGGGCCGCGGCCGCGGTGGTCCGCGCGGAAGGCGCCGGCCTGGAAGTGCTTGATTCAATGGGGTTTATTGAACCGAAATATCGCGATGACGTGCGCTATGAATACCGCCAGGGCCGCCTGCACAACCGGCTCTCGCGCCGTGTGCCGGTGATCGTGGGCAACGCGGTGAAGGACATCCTTGACCGGTTCCTGCAAAAGCACGGCCTGCGCGTCGGCCAGATCCGGCACTGGGCAATTCATCCCGCCGGTTACAACGTCATTGAATGCATTCGCGACAAGGCCGGTCTTTCCGATGAACAGCTGGCAATCACCAGGAGCATCCTGGCGGATTACGGCAACATGTCGTCGCCGAGCGTCTGGTTTGAGCTGCAAAAAATATTGGCGGCGGACCCGGCTGACGGCGAATGGTGCATCATGCTGTCCTTCGGGGCCGGTTTCTCAATTTACGTTCAGCTCCTGCGGCGCAAGCGGCCGGCCTCCTCTTTTGTGAGGAAAGCGCCGCATACTTTCACCGCGGTCCCTTTGCCCGGTTATGACGCTTCCAGCACCGCCGGCCGCGTGGGGCGTTTCTGGGACGATATCTCCGACGCCTGGCGGCTGACCTGGGGCCCGCATATACATCACGGCTATTACGAAAGCGGCTCGGAAACGGCGCTGGAAGCGCAGGAAAAACTGGTCGCGAAACTGGCCGATTGGGCCGGCCTCGCGGCCGGGGAAACAATTCTTGACGCCGGCTGTGGCATGGGCGCGAGCGCCGTCTGGCTGGCGAAAACGCTTGCGGCCAGCGTCACCGGCATAACGCTCAGCCGCCGCCAGGTGGAACTGGCGGTTGATAGCGCGCGCTTGAGCGGCGTTGCGAACGCGAATTTCCGGGTTGACGATGCCCTTTCCATGGCGACCTTGTTGCCAAAGACGTTTGACGTTGTCTGGTCCCTTGAAAGCTGTGAGCAGTTTTTTGACAAGCGCCTTTTCCTGCGCCAGGCCGGCCGCGTTCTCAAACCGGGCGGCAAGCTGGTTCTGGCGACCTGGTGCTCTTCAGCGGATGCCTATACGGGCCCCGCAGCGCGCGTTTATGAAAAACTCTGCCGGGCTTTTGACCTGCCCTGCATGCCGAGCATGGCCTTTTATGAATCAGCGCTGACCTGGGAAGGATTCCGGGTCATGAAGCTCGCGGATTGGTCGCAATACACGGCCCAGAGCTGGCCGCGCGGCATACGGATAGTGAAGGGCCTGTCCTGGGCGGCGCTCTTTTCAAGGGGCGGATTGCCGGCCTTCAAATTCGCGCACCAGCTGAAACGCATGGCGGCGGCTTACAGTTCCGGCATGGTGCGCTACGGAGTTTTTCTGGCGACTCTTGCCCGGCCGCGCATCGTGCCAGCGGTCCCCGGCCGAATTCCACCGGCCGGCATTTTGGGCATAAACGCGCTTTCTTGATGCGCGCTCATTTCGCCGGCATCCATTTCCAGTTGCGGATTTCCGGAAGGTCTTCGCCGTATTTGACAATATAGCGTTTATAGTCCAGGAGTCTGTCGCGCAGGTAAATCTGGCCGACCGAGAGATAGTTGGCGGCATGCCAGTAGGCGTGCATCTTTTTCAGAATTTCCGGCGATAACGGGTTCCGCGTTTCCGCGCCTTTTTTCCCTTTTATTGGCAAAGATGTTGACGAGAAAATAGCGCGGAATTGTTTCGCTGAAAAGATCCAGCTCATCCACCACCCAGTCGGCGTGGGCAATGCGGAAAATTTCCAGGAACACGCCGGATACCCGGAGCGTCCTTGATTTGTCGCCGCGCGGCGAGGCAATGATGTGCAGTAATTTTTTAATTTCACACCCGCTTTGCTGATTTCATCGTTTATGATTAAAATCCGTTTTTTTCTCTTAAGGCGCCATGGGATTTTTCCTTTCCTGCCGGGGTGGCGTTCATGGGAACCGCCTTAATTTCCGCGTTCAAACTTCAATAATGCTGTTCAGCGACCCGAAGGCATTGGCGACCGCGTTGGGATTGCCGGCATCATGCAGCCACAGGTCGTTGACGATAAACTTATATTCGTGCCGACCGTCCGGCAATTTAACGACTCGGGCATATTTTCCGTTATTTTCAATGTCCTTCAACGCCAGCGGCTTCCAGTTGCTGAACGATCCGGCCAGGCAGACTTTGCTTCCCGGATCAGCACAAAATTCAAAACAGACTTCATTTTTCAGGCGGCGTTGGTTTTTATTGACGTCGTCTTTTTGTTTGGACGGGACTTCTCTTTTTTCGCTTCGGTTCGCTTTTTTCATTGTTTATGTTCCTTTCTTATTTTCTGTTTTGCGGGGGCTTCAGTTTTCAATCTTTGGAGTAAATCCGGCAAGGTTGTAAATATTAAGTTCTTGCTCCAGTTGGCCGACGGCGCGCACCATGTTTTCAAAGCCGTCCCGGCCGAATAATTGATGCTCTCTCGCTTCAAATTGCCCGCCCAACTCCGCATATTCCTTCTGCGAAATATTGGCATGCAAGGCGGGAAACAGGGTGGTGTCCTCCCGGGCCTTGTGGGGACGGTACATGGCAACGAAGGAACGCAGCGCGTTGCGCAGTCTCGGCAGTCCGGATGGCCGGTCAATTTCCCCGGGTTTTGAAATTTCCAATATAACGCCGGTGAGGCGGCGGCCGGCCTGGTGTTGTTCCCTTAAAACTTTTACCAAATCAGTCAATGGGCCGGTCTTTTCCAGCCGGGGGAAGACATAATCTTCTTCCAGTTTTTCATGATAGTTTTCCATGAAATCCCTGGTGATGCTTGCCGCTTTGAAGAGGACGCCGCAAGAAGGCGCCGGCCCTGTTTCGGTATCCCGCAATACTTTATCGTAAATTAAAAGGATGCGGTCAAGCAGGCCGTGCTCCCGCATCAAATCTTCAACGGCCGATACATCTTCGGCTTTTTCTCCGGTCTGAGCGCCTGCTTTTTCAAGGTCGGGTCGGGCGGTTCCCGGCCGGCCGCAAAAAACAACAATGGCCAGCGCGGAAACCATGAATATTTTTAGAAATAAAATATTATTTTTGTAGGTCACGGCAGCTTTCCGGAGTTTGGCGGTTATTTTGCCAGGCGAAGGCGGTGAAGCGTTCTTTTTTTGTCTTGCAGAGCGGGCAAACATGCGGCGCATCGCCCTCAAGCGTATAACCGCAGACTTCGCAGACCTGCATGGCGGCCAAGGCCATATCCTGCCCGGCCTCGGAGGCTTTTTGAGCTTTTTCAAAAAGTCTTTTATGCTCCTTTTCCGTGTCGTATGCCCATGAAAAACTGCGCGCCGCGCCCGGTTCGTTCTGGAACCGGGCGGTTTCCCGGTAGACCGGATACATTTCCTCTATTTCAAATGTTTCCCCGGCAATGGCGAGCCGTAAGTTTTTCCTGGTATCGCCCGGTCCAAAGGCGGCCAAGGAATTGGCGACATAACCGCCGTCCAGATGTTTCAATTCGCGGTAATGGCAGTCGGCATGCACAAATTCGGCGTGCGCGATGGCCCGGAAGAGCCTGGCGATATTGACAAATTTCTCTTCCGCGGCCTTGTCGGCAAAATGCAGGTATCGCACATGCGCCTGGATCTCGCCGCCGAAAGCGTTGATAAGATTCTGCTGAGTTATTGTTCGCATGTCTTGTTAAACCCCTTCCTCCGCCCCCGCAGAAATTTCAAACCGGACTTTCTTTCGTTTGTCCCCGTTCATTGACACCTATGTTATGACTTTGCGAAATGGGATCGTCCATTTCTAATTGAAAAGACTAACCGAAGCAGTGCAGAATGAATATCAGGGAAGCCCTTAGTATCGGATGCAAAATGCCTGAGCAAGGGCGGCGGATATTCAGGCGAATCATTGTATGCGTCTTCAGAAGACATCAAAATCCACGACGTCATGGTTCAAATTAATTTACGGATAAGCTCTAAGGGTTTTCAGCCTCTGGAATCAGGACTTGACTGATGGCGTCTGAGCCTTGTTCTTGCCATAATATGGTCAAAAAACCATGACGGACCATAATGAAATAAACATCTGCATTGGCGGAGAAGCGGGGCAGGGCCTCATTACCATGGGGGAGCTTCTTGCCAGGAGTTTGGTGCGCAGCGGTTTTAACATTGTGGTGACGCAGGAATACATGTCGCGCATTCGCGGCGGGCACAACACCTTTGCCATCCGCGTCGGCTCCGGCCCAATCCTGGCGCCGCGCGAATCAATAGATATTCTGGTCGCATTGAGCAAGGAGACGATCACGCTTCAGCGAAGCCGTTTGAGCCCGCATGCCCTCATCCTGACTGATGAGGGCAACGGCGCGCCGGCTGAGTTGTGTTTGTTGGTTCCCTACAAGGATTTCGGCGCGGAAAAGTATGAAAACATAGCGGCGTTGGGCGTGGTGGCTGCCATGGTGGGGATTGATAAGGCCATAGTGACTGAGACCCTCCGGCAGTCATTCGGAAAAAAATCCGAATTGCTGGATCAAAACTTGGCGGCCTTGTCGGCCGGCTGGACTTGGGCCGCGAACCAGGAGGCGCACGGCCTCTTCGCTTTGCCGTCCGTGAAGGAGAGCGCCAAAAAGATAATGCTCAACGGCAATGATGCCATGGCGCTCGGCGCGCTTTGCGCCGGGCTGAAATTCTGCGCCTTCTACCCCATGACGCCGGCCACTTCCATTCCCCAGACGCTCGCCAAATACGACCGGGATTTTAATCTGGTGGTTGAACAGGCCGAGGATGAAATCGCCGCGATCAACATGGCGCTCGGCGCCTCGTTCTGCGGGGCGCCCGCCATGGTGGCGACATCGGGCGGCGGATTTGCGCTGATGGCGGAAGGCGTGAGCCTGGCGGGCATGACCGAGACGCCGCTGGTAATCGTTGTGGGGCAGAGACCCGGTCCGGCCACCGGCCTGCCGACCAGGACGGAACAGGCCGACCTTGATTTCATATTGCATGCCGGACATGGGGAATTTCCGCGGGCGGTTTTCGCGCCGGGAACGGTTGAGGAATGTTTCTGTCTCACACGGCAGGCATTTGAACTGGCGGAAGGGTCCCAGGGGCCGGTTTTCATCATGACCGACCAGTTTATCGCCGATTCGTTCCGGAGCGTATCGCCTTTTAAGGTGCCGGAAGCAATATTCACGGACGGCGCCGGCGCGGAAATTTTTCCCGGCGGTCCCTACCGCCGGTTTGTTTTCACGCCGACCGGCATTTCGCCGCGGCTCTTGCCCGGCATGAGCGAGAACCTCGCGGTGGCCGACAGCGACGAGCATACGGAAGACGGTCATATTACCGAGGATTTGATGATCAGAAAGCGCATGGTTGAAAAGCGTTTAAGCAAATTTAAGGGCATCGCGGAAAGAGCTGTTCCGCCGGAATATGAAGGCGATACCGCGCCTGACCTGCTCTTGATCTCCTGGGGGTCAACAAAAGGTTCCATGCGCGAAGCGGCCGGGACAAAGCGGGCGGAAGGCAGCAAGGTGGCCACGCTTCATTTTTCCCAGGTCTGGCCGCTGAGGCCGGAGGGTTTTATTGAATATCTGCGTTCCGCGAAAAAAACGGTTTGTATTGAAAGCAACGCCATTGGCCAGTTTGCGCGGCTGATCCGGCGGGAATGCGGCTTTGAGATCAAGAACCACGTGCGGCGTTATGACGGTCTGGCCATAACGCCGGAATATATTTTAAGGAACCTGCCCCATGGCGGATAATAAGAGCGCAGTCAGGATTGAGGATTACGGCGAATACGAGACCGCCTGGTGTCCCGGTTGCGGTAATTTTGCCATTTTGAAAGCGGTCAAACAGGCGCTGGTCAGCCTCAACCTGCGGCCGCATCAGGTGCTTTTTGTTTCCGGCATCGGCCAAGCCGCCAAGGCGCCGCATTATCTGAATGCAAACGTATTCAACGGCCTCCACGGCCGGGCTCTGCCAGTTGCCACCGGAGCGAAACTCGCCAATCCGGAATTGACTGTTATTGTGGAGAGCGGCGATGGCTGCGTCTACGGCGAGGGCGGCAACCATTTTTTGGCCGCGATCCGGCGCAACATCAATGTCGCACTCCTTGTTCACAATAACCAGGTCTATGGTCTGACCAAGGGCCAGTCCAGCCCCACCTCGGAAGAAGGATTTGTGACCAAGGCCCAGCCGCACGGCTCTTATGCCGCTCCTTTTAATCCCATCGCGGTCGCAGTCGCCATGCATGCGGGCTTTGTGGCGCGCAGTTTTTCAGGTTTGGAAGACCATCTCGCGGACATGATTCGTCAGGCTGTTTTGTATCCCGGATTTGCGCTGGTGGATATTCTCCAGCCCTGCGTGTCCTTCAACAAGATCAATACTTATAAATGGTACCACGATCGTTGCAGACCACTGCCGTCCGACTACGACCCGGAACACTGGGACACTGCCATGAAAACGGCGCTGGAGTGGGGGGAACAGATTCCGGTCGGAGTGCTTTATCGGAACAACCGGTCGCCTTTTGAATCGCATTTCAATCCCGGCCGAAGAAACTCGGCTGAATTATCCGCCTCCGAACGGCAAAGGTTAACCGATGTTATACTGAGTTACGGATAAAAACATGGGCCTTCCGCGCCGCTGAATTGCCGTCTGCCGCCGTTTCCGGCGGCGGAAAACCGAAGCCGGGGCCGGTGTTTTTTCCTTGCCGTCTGATTCAGATCAAGATAGGTTGATCATAACTTTTAAGATGATTAACTTCCTTCAGCCGCATAATAAAAGATTTAAAGTCCTGATCGTTTACCTCTTGATCATATCTCAGGTGGTGACCATCGCCGGCTTCTGGCTCTGGTATCACATCAATCACCCCCTGGGCAATTTGCTTACCGGGGCAAATTTCGGCCGGTTTCTGGCCTGGGGCCGCCTGGCAGGGTTGCTGGCGGTCTTCTGCATACTCCTGCAGATCATTCTGGTCGGACGGGTCAAATGGGTGGAGCGGATCTTCGGCCTTGACCGTCTCACGCGCCTGCATCACGTCATTGGTTTTTCGCTGGTTCTCCTGCTCGTTGCCCATCCGATCCTGATTACCACGGGTCATGCCATGCAGGCCGGGACGGGATTCTTGCCCCAGTTGCTTGATTTTTTCCGCTACTGGAAAGGTGTGCTGGCCGCGGCAATTGCCATGGCCATCATGCTCGCGGCCATTTTGTTCTCGGTCGCGATTGTCTTGAAACGCCTGCGCTACGAAATATGGTACGCAACGCACCTGTCGTTATATATCGCGATTGCGCTGGCGTTTGGACATCAGCTGGCCGTGGGCAGCGACTTGACGGATAACCGGTGGTTTGCCGCTTATTGGGTCGCACTCTATGTTTTCACTTTCGGCAACTTGATGTTTTATCGGGTAATCCGTCCAATCCGGGCGTTTGTCCGCCATCGCTTTGTCGTGGCGCGCCTCGTACCCGAGGCCGGCGAGGCAACGTCGGTTTATATCAAAGGCCGGAATATGGAAGCCTTTCCGATTGAGGCGGGTCAGTTCATGCTTGTCCGTTTTCTGGCCCCCGGTTTCCGCTGGGAAGAGCATCCCTTTTCAATGTCCTGCCGGCCGGATGGCAGACAGATCCGTCTGACTATCAAGGGGGTGGGCGATTTCACGCGGCGCATTCCCGAGCTCAAAACCGGCACGCCGGTGCTGATTGACGGACCCCACGGCGTTTTCACCGCCCGCCGGAGCGTTTCGTCAAAAACGCTTTTAATTGCAGGCGGAATCGGCATCACCCCCATCCGTTCGCTCGCGGAAGAGCTGATGGCCGCGGGGCGGGAAGTCATATTGCTCTATGCCAACCGCGACCGCAACTCGCTGGTTTTCGGGAAAGAACTGGATGAACTCGCGCGTTCCTCCTCCGGCCGTCTGCGTCTGATTCCCGTCATGAGCGATGATCCCGCATGGCCGGGCGAGAAGGGGAGAATTGACCGCAATCGCATTGCGCGGCTGGTGCCGGATGCGCGCGAGCGCGACGCATATCTTTGCGGTCCGCCGCCCATGATGAAGTCCCTTCGCTCCATCCTGGCCGCGCTGGGAGTGCCGCCCGCGCGCATTTATTATGAACGTTTTGCGCTCTGACCGCGTTTTATCGCGTCCGTGCTTTTTACAAGGTTATGTTTATGCGGAAATTACCGAAGATGCAAACCTGTCTTTACACCTTGGGGCACGGCACCAGGACGCTGGATGAGTTTATTATGACGCTGCGGGCCCACGGGGTCCGGCAGCTTGTGGATGTGCGCACGATTCCGCGTTCCCGGCATAATCCCCAGTTTAACCGAGAGACGCTAGGCCGTTTTTTGCGCAACCGCCGCATTGGTTACCGTCATATGAAAGACCTGGGCGGCTTGCGCCGTGCGCAGCCTGATTCGCGGAACATGGGGTGGCACAACAGTTCCTTCCGCGGTTTTGCCGATTACATGCAGACGCCGGATTTTGAAGCGGCGCTGAAGAAATTGATCAAAGCGGCGGAAATGAAGCCGACGGCCATCATGTGCGCTGAATCGGTTCCCTGGCGTTGTCACCGCTCGCTGATCGCCGATGCGCTCACGGTGCGCAATATCAGGGTGGATCACCTCTATGGTCCCGGCCGTGCCCGGCCGCACAAGCTCGCGTCAATGGCGCATGTGAACGGCACGCGCATAACCTATCCGCCGGAAAATGGTTAAAACCAGCGCCGCTGGCTTCATTATCTACAGTGAACGCACAGCGGCGCCGGCGTATTTTCACTTGACCACTTTGAATTTTTCGCGCGGCGAGGCGCAAATGGGGCACTTTGCAGGCGGGTTGCCCATGACGGTGTAACCGCACACATGGCAGACTGCAAATTCCTTGCCGGCGGCCTTCCAGTCATCCATTTTCTCAAGCGCCTGCCGGAAGAAAGCCGCGTGTTCGGTCTCGGCGGCCATGGCCGCTTTGAAAAACATGGCGGCATCGGCTTGTTTTGCTTCACTGGCCTGTTTCCAGAAGGTTGGATACATGGTGTCCTTCTCGGCGGTCTCGCCTTTCAGGGCAGATTCCAGGTTTTCCATGGTGGACTTGACCACCGGCTTTTCCATTTCTGTTTTCGGCTTAGCACCCATCTTGACGATTGTTTCGGCGAAGTTCCGGGCATGAACACTTTCCGAGTCGGCCGCGGCGCGGAACAGGGTGGCGATTGATTTATAGCCTTCTGCATCCGCCTTGGCGGCAAATTCCAGATAACGGGCCTCGGCATTCAATTCGCCGATATGGGCCTTCTGCAGGTTATCCAGGGTTGCTTGGACCGCAAACAGCGGGCCCGCCAGCGCCAAGGATGATGCCGTAATTACAAGGAATGTTTTGATGATCTGAGGGTTCATTGTTCTTTCTCCTTTTTCCGGGGACACCATGTCCCTTTGCTGGAAAAAAGGATACTGAAAAGGGATTTCGGCCGTAATCAGGCAATCTCTGATTTTGTGATGCTAAGTTTCTCAGTCCTGCCAGTCCCAAGCCGCGAAGATTTCAGGACAGGGCCGCATGTTTCTGCGCGATGGTTTCGGCCAGCGCTTCCAGGGCGCGGAAGTCATTTTCGCGCGGATAACCGCGGCACATGACCGGCGGCAGAATTTCCACCTTCAGGTTGGGAATCAGTTCGGTGATGCGCTCAATGGCCTTGCTGCTCCAGCCATAGGAGCCGATGATGGAAGCGAAGCGCAGTTTGGGCCGCAGGGCATTGGCCAGGTGCGCGGCATAGAACACAGCCGGATGCGGGCCGATATGCACAGTCGGCGTGCCGACGACCATTGTGGCGGCATCCACCAGGGCGATGGCAAGCTTGCCGAGGTCGGTTGCCGCCAGGTCAAAGAGGAGCGTCTTTACACCGCGTTCGGCCAGGGCGCCGGTGAGATATTGGACCATGGCCTCCGTGCTGCCGTGCATGGAGATATAGGGCAGGACCACTTCATTCTTGACGTCCTCCGAAACCCAGTCCGCATAGGCATCCATGATAAAGGCCGGATCATCATAAATAGGGCCATGGCTGGGGGCGATCATTTTTATGTCGCGCGCCATCACTTTATCAAGGTTTTTCCGGACCACGAGGCGGAAAGGCATCATGATTTCCGCGTAATAGCGCTTGGCGGCCTCATAGACTATGGTCTGGTTTTTGACGAATAAATCCGTGGTGGCATAGTGCGACCCGAAAAAATCGCACGAGAACAGAATCTGCGCCTCCTTCAGATAAGTGCACATGGTTTCCGGCCAGTGCACCCAGGGTGTATACATGAATTCCAGTGTTTTGTTGCCGAGCGAAATTGTTTGCCCGTCTTCAACCGCCTGAATTCTTTCCTCCGCAATTTGCAGGAGATCAACGAGCATGCCCTTGCATTTCGGCGTGGCTATAATTTTGGCCTGCGGATATTTTTCCGCCACCTGCGGCAGACTGCCGGAGTGGTCCTGCTCGGCGTGGTTGGCTATCAGGTAATCAACCCGCGCGATATCCTTGAGCTGGTCCATGAGCACATGCTGTTTGGCCGGATCGGCGGTGTCAATCAAAGCCGTGGCCGCGCTGCCCCTGATCAGATAGGCGTTGTAACTGGTCCCGTCGGGCAGGGGAATCAGGGCATCAAAGAGGCGCCGGTTCCAGTCAACCGCGCCGAGCAGAAAAACACCTTCGGTTATTGCGCGCTTGTTCATATTATCTCCCTACACCAGTCTGGCCTTCAGTTCTATTTTTGTTCCGGCCAGCGCCTTGGAGACCGGACAATTCGTCTTGGCATCTTCGGCGCATGACCGGAATTTATTTGCTTCAATGCCCGGCACGGTTGCCTCGGTTTCCAGCTCAATTATGTTTATGGCGAAACCGTTGCGGACTGCTCCGAGCTGGGCTTTGGCCGTGGTGGCTATTTTTTGCGGCACATAGCCGGCTTCGGTCAGGATATGCGCCAGAGCCATGGAAAAGCAGCCGGCCAGTGCGGCGGCGATCAGTTCTTCCGGGTTGGTGCCCGCGCCGTTTTCAAATCGCGATTTGAAAGAATAAGGACCTTGATAGAGGCCGCTGCCTAGTTCCAGCGTCCCTTTGCCTTCCTTGAGGTTGCCCTGCCAAACCGCCTTGGCCTGTCTGATGGTCATGTCAGTTTCCTTTCAATTTTGCCGCCAGCGTGGCGACGTGTTGTCCCTGAAAACGGGCGATGCTGAGTTCGTTTTCGCTCGGTTTGCGCGATCCATCGGCGCCGGCAAGAGTGGTGGCGCCATAGGGCGTGCCGCCCGTTATTTCCGCCATGTTCAGCAATCCCTTTTCGGAATAAGGCACGCCGACCACGATCATGCCCAGATGAATCAGGGTGTTGTAAAAGCTGGTGATGGTCGTTTCCTGACCGCCGTGCTGGGTCGCCGTGCTGGCGAAGACACTGCTGATTTTTCCGATCAGCGTTCCATTCATCCAGAGCGTGCTGGTCTGATCCAGGAAGTTCCGCATCTGGGCGCACATGTTGCCGAAGCGGGTCGGGGTGCCGAAGATCAAGGCATCCGCCTGCGGCAATTGCCTGACTTCGGCCACCGGGATGTGCGCAAATACCTTGCGCGCCGCTTTGGCGCCGGAGGCTTCCAGCGCCTCTTCCGGCACCAGTTCCGGCACCTGATACAGGTTGACCTGCGTATTTTTTACACTGCGCGCGCCCTCGGCCACCGCTTCGGCCATGCGATAAATGTGTCCATACATGCTGTAGAAAATTATCTGAATTTTTACGCTCATGATGCCTCCTTTTTCTATAGGTTCACCGTTCTTGGTTCAAGGTTATAATAAACTTTTTAATTAGACCCCGTCATCCGACGGGGTAGCTTTATCCGTCATAGACGTTTCGCGGGAGGGCGGGCATGCCTGCCCTCCCGCAGGCCAGGGCTGCCCGCCGATCCGTCCGGACGGCGACACGCCGTCCCTCCCATTTGCAGCATAATGGCAACTTAGAAGCACATTACTGCAGCACGCATACCGAAGCCGGTTCGCTGAGCCGCAAGGCCGCGGTCTCAAACACGGCAAATTCATAATCCCGGCCGCGCATGCCCACTAATGACGTGGTCAGGTCCTGGCCGACCACAATGTCGGCCAGCTCCTTCACCGCCGTGATCAGAACGGCCTCCGCAGAAAGGACGGATGCTTTGACTATTCCTTCCGTAACCACCTGCCGGAGGTGTTCCAATTCCGTCTGGTTTCCGTCGGGGTAGCGCCGCAGGAGCATGTTGAAACGCGGCGGGCTCAGGGCCAGCGCGTAAGGGCCGCGAAAGCCGGCGGCTTCAATTTTATTCACGGCTTCCAGGATATTATCAACCGCCCGTCCCACTTCTTTCCAGTCCGAAAGTTTGTTTTTCTGCGCGCCTTTTGCGTTCAGCAGGCCTTCCAGGCAGGCCTCTTTGACGCCTCTGAAAATCAGGGCATCTTCCTGATCGGCGCAGAGCAGGGCCGCATCAACCGCGGGCTTCAGGTCAAGGGCGTCGCTGTTGCCTTCGTATGCGGCAATGTCCCGCATAGAAAGCGTGAATGCGCTTTCAATGACCGGCACGGGCCGCAGGGAACCTGTGCGGAGGCGGACGCGCTCCGAGATTGCGCCGCCGGCATCCTGGTCCGCAAACCCCAATGCTTTCAAGCCAGGGCCATAGGGTCCCTCAATGGGCAAAAGCCGCCGGCCGGCAAGGCGCGCTTTGGCGGCTTCCACCACGGTTTTGTCCAGCTTTTCCCAGACCGCCTTTCCGAACCGGGCGTCTTCGCGATGTAGATATTTGTTGTCCATTTTTTTCTCCTCTTGGCTTTAATTTTTACTGCATACGGTATGTTTTAGATCGTTAGAATTTCTCATCTCAGTTCAAAGTTTGGACTGGATTCCCGCTTTCGCCTGCCCGCAATGCTATCCGCCACCGGCGGGTTGCGGGCGGGCATGACAGAAGGACTTGCTTTGTCATTCCCGATCCAATGCTACTCTGCGAAGTTCCGCCTTAAGCGGATCCGCAAGGGCGGAAAGTCTCCCTGCTCTGCGAAGCCCGCTACGCAGGGCGTAGAAGAGTCGCTACGAAGCACGAGTCGGGAATCCAGAATTCATCTTAAATTGCCGACGGTCGGCAGGTCCTGCTTTTTCGCCAGCTTGTTGAGCTCATCAACTTCCGCCGCGCCTTCGGCGAGTTTGGCCGGTTCATCATCCAGCAGCAGGGTCAGAACGCGCAGAAATTCGCCGGCATGGACCCGTTCCTCGTCGGCAACGGATTGCAGGACTTTGGCCGCCAGCTCATTATCGGTTGCGTCCGCCAGGGCTTCATAGAGATGGATGGCCTCTTCCTCGGCGGTCAGCGCCAGCCGGATGACGCGCGTCAATTCCCGGTCGGTCAGTTTTCGGCCCGGCGTCAGGCCGGTAAACGGATTTAAGAATTCTGCCATAATATTTTCTCCTTTAATGAGTTGTTATTTGTTTGGTGATTGTTTCTTTAGTCTTCAATTGTTATGGCTTCCACCGGACAGCTATCCGCCGCTTCGCGGCAGGTGTTTTCCGCTCCTTCGGGCACAATGTCCACTTTCACGGTAGCCACCGGGCCCGTCAGTTCAAATACTTCGGGGCAGATATCGGGGCAAAGCCCGCAGGCTGTGCATTTCTCCGGGTTCACGAAAGCCATCATTTTATTCTCCTCCGCTTTCCATACTGGTCTGCGAATTTGCCGTCAGTCCGTATTCCGACAATAACCTGCGTTCCTTGTTAAGAAATGACGTATAGACCGCGCGCACTTCTTTGGTCTGCGCCGTGGCCACCATAAGCTGAAAAAAGCGTGCGGCGGCGTTGTCCCAGTGTTTCAGGCGGCGCTCTCCGGTTTTCCGCTGCATGGCTATCATCTTTGCCTTTCTTTTGTTTTTTTATGCCCGGACGGCGTTCATTCAATGGTAATATTTTTTGACGATTGCCATAATCCGTGAATATTGCACAGCGCCAGAGCATGCAAGGCGCCGGCTTTCCCGGTTTTCATCGTGGTGGCGCCTTCATGGCTGGTGTAGATCGTGCTTTCGTTGGGACCTTTCACCGACTCGCCGTGCGCGCCGAATTCAAAATGGGCGATCTGGCAGACGGCCTTCTCGCCTTCCGGCTGGAAAAACAGCGCAATCCAGCGGATATGATGTTCGGTGGTGTTGGGGTGGGCGATCGCCTTGCCGAGCGTTACGGCGACTTTGAAAAATTCGCCCGCTTTGATCCGGTCGGGGCACTCAATGACCGGAACGTGTTTTTCCGACTTCCAGTCCGCGGTCTGTATTTGTTCGTTGAATGGCTGCATTTTATTTCCTCCTGCTTAAGGCGTGAAGCGTTAAACGCATGAATCTTTTTATGAACGAAATACGCTTCCTTTTATTTGTAATAACCCTAGCCTTTCGGGGCCGGAAGCGGAATGAGGGATTCTCTGAAAGTAAGGGTCAAAAAACCTTACTTCGGAAGGCAGATGCCACGGGCATCCGCCGGCGGCGAAATGCGGAAACAAAATCAGGGGAAGGGTGAATTGCCCCGGGGCGTGACAAATTTTATCGTTCCGCCTTTTTTGAGGAGACCGGCGCCAGAAGGGTGACACAGGTGCCGGCGCCGGGCCGGGAGCGAATCTCAACACTGCCGCCGATTCCTTCCAGCCGTTCGCGGATGTTGAACAGGCCGAAACCGCCGGCATCATGGAACGCATGCCGGCCTTCCGGCGGAGCGCGGAAGCCGGCGCCATCATCTTCCACAACAATCCGCAGGCGGTCTTTTTCCAGCGCCAGGGTTACGGTGATCGCGCATTTTCCCGCATGCTTCATGGCATTCATGATTAGTTCGCGCGCGGCTTGAAATAGAAGCCCCTTCATGGGCTTGGTGATCGGTTTGGGGTGTCCATCGTCATGCACTTTAATCAGCATGCCGTGCTGTTTTTCAAGCGTTTCTCCCAGATTGCTGAGAGCCGGGGCCAGGCCAAGTTCGTAGAGCAGGGGCGGCGTTAATTCGGCCATGAGCGACCGTGATTCGCGGATGCCTTCTTCAATAGCCGTGCGCACGATGTTCAGTTTTTTGGAGCTGTCTTTCAAGCCGGCCTCGGTCAGTTCCCTGCCGAGGGCGCCCATTTTGATGTTGGCAATGGAAAGGGTCTGGATGACCGTGTCGTGGATCTGGGCGGAAATCCGGTGCCGTTCCCGTTCCTCGGTTGAGGAAAGCCTTTCGGCCAGCGCCCGCAGGCGCGCATTGTTTTTTTCCAGTTCCTGTTGTGCGGCGCGGATTTCGGAAATATCACGCACGGTCAGGATGATGGCGGTCGGCTTGCCGTCCGAAGCGCGGATGAACGAAACCGACGGAATAATGGGAATACTCCGCCCATTGTTGTTGATTATGGTCAGGGGGTGCAATTTCGGATTTTCTCCGGCCAGGGACGAATGATAGGCCGCCATGGCCATCGGCTTATCCTTTTCTCCCAGCATGGAGGAGAGGAAGTCAATCAGCGGCCGGCCCAGCGTCTCGTTTTTGGGAAAACCGCTCAATTGCTCAAGCGCCGGGTTGACGGAAAGGATATGGCCGTTCATGTCAACAAGCAACACTCCTTCGCCCATGGTCTGGATCATGTCCATGGCGGTGCGGGCGGACATGGCAATGGCCAGGGCTTCCTTTTCGCGCGCTTCAGCCTGTTTGCGCTCGGTAATGTCGGTGCCCTGGGCAATCGTGGCCACGACATTTTTTCCCGCGGCATCGGTGATGTTGGCTGAATTCCAGAGCACGTGCCGCACCTCGCCGTTGCGATGCCGGACCGGTATTTCAATCAACTCCAGAAATTCGCCCAGCAGTGTCCGTAATATCTTTTCCATGGCCGCGGTGCGTTCATTCTCCGGGAAGAGGACCTCCAGCCTCTGGCCGATGATTTCGCCGGCGGAGTATCCGGTCAACCGCTCAAAGGCATGGTTGAAGCGCGTAATTTTAAAATCTGTATCCCAGACCGCGATCGGCGCATTGGTGTGGTCAATGAGTTTTTCCAGGTAGTCCCGCGTCCGCCGCAATTCATCCTGCGCCTGCTGGTGCGCCAGCCGCAGGCGGATCGCCATGATGCCATAAGCGAGATCGTCGGCCAGTTCGGCCAGTAATTTTATCTCGCCCTCGGAAAAAGGGTGCGGGTGCTGCGAATAGATGCTGAGCGCGCCAAAGGCCTTTCCATCCGCCAGCAGAGGAAGGACCACGGAAGAGGCGTATCCGCGCCTGATCGCTTCCTCGCGCCAGGGCCGGAACTTGGGATCAGAGAGCATGTCGTTGCACATGCTTGGCCGGCCGGTGCGGATGGCCGTGCCGGTGGGGCCGCGGCCGTGTTCCGTGTCGGCCCAGGAAATTTTCAGCGTTTCCAGATAACCTTCCTCAAAACCGGCATGGGCCATGGGCCGGACGCTCTTGTCTTTGTCATGCTCGGCATATCCGATCCAAACCATGGCATGGCCGCAGTCTTGCACGATGATCCGGCAGACCTCATTGAGATAACTGGCCTCGTCCCTGGCGCGCATCATGGCCTGGTTGCTGCTGCTGAGCGCTTTCAGGGTGCGGTTAAGCTGTTGAAGCTCCTGTTCGGCCTGTTTGCGCCGGGTGATGTCATTGATGGAAAGAATGACGTGTTTTTTTCCATCCATGGAAATGGGATCAACGTTGAGGTCAAGCCAGAAACTGATCGGGATGCCGTTGATGATAAGTTCGGACTCCGTTTCCACGCCGTGGACCGGCTCGTTGGAACGCAGGACGGATTCAAATGCCTTGCGGATCGGACAATCCTTGCAATGAATTGTTTTTCCGCAGCCGGCCGGATCATTAAGCGCATGGATGCATTTCAGGGCATTGCCGGGTTGGAGATTGCGGGCTGACGCGCGGTCCTGGCCGAACCAGCGGGATACGATGTTGTTGACCCGCGTGACCATGCCGTGTTCATCTATAAGGAGCATGCCGATGTTCACGGCGTCAAAAATCATTTGCAGGTTGTTGCGTTCAATCTCCAGCGCCTTCTCAGCCTGTTTGCGCTCAATGGCATAGCGGATGCTGCGCACCATGAGGGAGGCATCAATTTTTCCTTTGGTGAGATAATCGGAAGCATGCCGCTGTATGGCCTGCAGGCCGAGGCTTTCATCATCGGCGCCGGTCAGGACAATGACCGGTATTTTCGGGTGCCTTTGCGTAATTTGATCAAGTCCCTCCAGGCCGCGGCTGTCCGGCAGGCCAACATCCAGCAAAACGACGTCAATCTTTTCACGGCCGATTTCACGGAGGCCTTCGGCGAGGCATCCGGCGCAAATGAAGCTGAAGACCGGATCAATATACTCCCGCAGCATTTCGCGGATCAACCGCTGGTCCGCGGGATTGTCCTCAATTATCAGCAAATGAATTTTGCCGGTTTTCATTGAAATAACCAAATGCCGAGAAACAAGATACAAACAAAACTACAGCGCCTTCGGCGGCAGTTTGACAATGGTCAGCCAGAATTCCTGCACGGTTTTCGCCACCTTGGCAAACTGTTTGAGGTCCACCGGTTTGGTAATGTAGCAGTTGGCGTGCAGGTTATAGGATTTAATTATATCTTCCTCGGACTTTGACACGGTCAAGACCACGACGGGGATTGATTTCAGTTGGTCATCGCTCTTGATCTCCTTGAGCACTTCCCGGCCGTCAACTTTCGGCAGATTGAGATCAAGCAGGATCAGGTCCGGCCGGACGGCGTCGGTGTATTTTCCTTTTTTACGCAGGAAAGCGAGGGCTTCCTCGCCGTCCCTGACCACGTGCAGGTTATTGAATATTTTTTCCTCCTTCAGGGTCTCAATCGTCAGCCGCACGTCGGCCGGGTTGTCTTCCACCAACAGTATGTCAATCGGATTCAGTATTCTATCAGTATTCTTCATGATGGGTCTCCTTTTATATTACGAAAGACGAGAGGACGATGGATGACAAAACGAATCTACTTTCCGTTCCATCGTGCTCAGCATCGCAAATATATGCTCGTATTTTTCATCCAGCGTTTCAAACGTTTGTTTATTCGCCTTCGCCAGAATACCCCGTGGCTTGCCGCGGGGATGAATGGCGGGGCGAACCTCGCCGAAGCTCGGTAGAGCGTAGGCGGGTTGGCTCCGGCGAAATTCCGCAAAGATACCTCGCGGCTCGCCGCGGAGGAACTTCATTAATATAGCCGCATTTCAAGGCAAATTCCAGCCAGGTTTGTGTCTCGGCCGCTTCCTGCGATGCGTCCGACAGTTTGTTGAGAAATACGGCCTTGTATTTTCTTTTACGCCAGGCTTCCGCCAAATTGCTGCAAATAGACCTTGATGACCTGCGTATCTGGTCAATCAGAGAAAATTTTTCTTCAATGGGAAATGATTTTGACCTCTGAAATATTTTCATGGCCGCATCAAAAGCAACCTGATAAACGTCTAAATCCCTTACGCTATTTATCTTGCTTGCCATCGTCTTTCATCCTTTCGTCCCTCGTCTCTTCATCCCTCGTCCTTCGCTCTTCGCCCCGCGCCGGTAAAGTAAAATAAAATGTCGCGCCTTTCCCCAATTCCGATTCCACCCAGATCCGGCCGCCATGCAGTTCAATTATCTTTTTGCAGATTGCCAGGCCGATGCCCGTGCCGGGATATTTTTCCCGGCCATGCAGGCGTTGGAATATCAGGAAAATACGTTCCTGGTATTTGTCTTCAATGCCGATGCCGTTGTCGCGCACGGAAAACAGCCATTCGGCGTCCTGCCTTTTACAACCGATATGGATGAGCGGTTCATTTTCGCCGCGGAACTTGATGGCATTGCCGATAAAATTCTGAAAGAGCTGGATCAGACTGCTTTCATTGGCCATTAACTTTGGCAGCGCATCATGGGTGATGACCGCGCCGCTTTCTTCTATCGCCGGTCCCATGCTGTAAATGACCCTGCCCAGGACAGAATTGCAGTTAACCTCGCGGAGCAAGACATCGGCCCGGCCGACGCGCGAATAGGCCAGAAGGTCTGTGATCAGCTTTTGCATGCGCTTGGCCGCATCAACAATATAATCTATAAACTGGTCGGCGTCGGCATCCAGTCTTTTTTTATAACGGCGTTCCAGCAGTTCGGAATAACTGGCCATGATCCGCAGGGGTTCCTGAAGGTCGTGCGAAGCCACATAGGCGAACTGCTCCAGGTTCTCGTTGGATCTTGCCAGTTCCTTGTTTGACGTTTCAAGTTCGGATGTGCGCTCTTTTACCAGCGCATCGAGATTGTCCCGATGCCGTCTTAGTTCCGCCTCGGCCTGTTTCAGGAGGGTAACATCGCGTGCGGCGGCAAAGACGCCGAGCACGTTGCCGCGGGTATCCCTGTAGACGCTGGCATTGTAGAGCACGTCGGTCAGGTGGCCGTCCTTGCGGCGGATGGTGAGGGGATAGTCGGTCACAAAGCCCCTGGCAAAGACCTGCTGGTAGCCTTCGCGGGCTTTTTCCGGTTCGGTGAAATAATTGGAAAAGTCGGTGCCGATAAGCTGTTCGCGGGGGATGCCGGTAACCTTGATGGTGGCATCGTTGACGTCGGTGATCTTGCCATCGCTTGCGATAGTTACCAGAGGATCAAGCGAAACTTCAATGAGGCTTCGGGCGTAAAGGGAGGTTGAAAGCAAAGATTCTTGCGCGCGTTTTTGTTCGGTGATGTCAATGCCCATCTCCAGTATCATCCGGGAGCCGTCCGTGTCGGCAAAAGGATAATCGTAAATGTCGTAATTGCGTCCGTCCGGGCCGGTCCACTCCCAGTGGTGGGGCGTCCCGGTTTTGAAGACCTTGAATGTTTCACAATTTTCGCAGGGCTCATTACGGTTGAACAGATACTCGTAACAACGCTTGCCGTGCGATTCGCCGAAGCGTTCGCGGAAAAAGCGGTTGGCAAATGAAACATGATAATCTTTGGTCAACAGCACCACGTAGACCGGCAGGGTTTCCAGCACGTCGTAGAGCCGCCGGCGTTCGGCATCGCGCGCGGTGCTCGTTGTCTTTAAATCCCTTGCCATCGCATTGAAAGAACCCGCGAGCCGGCCGATTTCGTCTCTCAGATCAGTTTCAATTTTATAGTCCAGGTTTCCGCTTCCCAATATCCGGGCGCCCTTGGAAAGAACCCCGATCGGCCCGGAAATTGCCTGGGCAAGCGAGAAGGCCATGATCGCGGCCAGAACGGAAATAATAGCCATAATCAGGATTAACAGATGCCTGAGGTTTATCACGTCGGCCAACGCCTCATGGGCGTCAATTTTGGCCACCATGCCCCAGCCCAGTTCAGGAAGATAACGCCAGGCGGCAATGACTTTATTGCCCCGGTAATCAATTAACTGGCCGACGCCATTTTGGCCCTGAACCGCTTTCTGGATGGGAACGCTGGTGGCGTCGCCCAGGCGAACGCGCCGTTTCAAGGCGGCTGCCGGATCATGCCGGAGGGGGGTTAAAAACAGCACTTCGTTGCCTGTTTTTTTCCCCACCAGAATCTCCCCGGTCTTGCCCAGCCCGGTTACATCCTGGATAATCCTGTAGATGGAAGCCATATCCAATTCAAAGGCGATAACGCCGATATAAGCGCCGTTGAAATCAGAAACGGGCCCGGTAACCAGCATGGCCGGTTTGTTGCCCTGTTCAAAGATATCTGAAAAGCAAATCTTTTCCCTGCCTTCCGTAAAAACTTTTTGCCCGGTGTCAGAAAGAGAATTCAAATAATTTTTCTGGCAATGTTCAGGGTCGCTTGAGTAAACGATTCTGCCGTCGGGACTCGCCAGCATGATGGCAGGCCCGCCCAAAATTGAGGAAGACTTCGGCAATACTTCATCAATTATTTTTTGGGCGCTGATAAAATCCGGGTTGGCGGGGTCATGGGCCAGCCGGGACAATATGGGAAGATTTTTCTTAATCACGTAAGTGTTCCGGATCATTGCCATGGCTGTCTTCAGGCTGTCAAGGTAGGTCTCTATTTTGTCCGCCTTGAAAGCGGCCACATTCCGCAAATAGGAAAGGCTGTTGGCCTCCAGGGAATTTTTGTAATTATTAAAGGTCAGAGCGCCGATAAAGAAGATGGGGATCAAGGCGACCGCCAGAAACATGATGCTGAGTTTTAATCTTATAGACATAGCAATCCGGTCCCCAGCAAGACAAACAATATTGCGGTATGGAATGGCATGGCGGAATTGACATCGGGAATGAAATAATAAAGAAACGGGGCATGAAGAAGATATCCGGCTGCCGCCAATCCCCCGATGGCCGCCACCATCAGGCCGATCACCTTCAGTTGCGGACGCAAATTGCCGGGATTCAACATGGTTAAAATTCCGGCCAAAACTATCAACAGAAAATTTATGATGGTGGGCAATGACGGCCGGCCGGGGATGACCGTCATGGCCGAGGGGAAGCCATCTTTAAGAAACAGGTCCTCGGCCCCGGTCTGGATTCCAAGCAAAATGGAAAAAAATAATGTTCCCATCAGCAGAACAATGATCAGGGAAGTGATGGAAAGAACCACTTGCGCCTTGTCAAATTCGCCTTCGCGCGCCAGGGCAATAAAATAAAGACTGATGCCGCTCAAGACAAAGGCCACGGCGGCGTCAAACTTCATGGATATCCAGTCCGGCGAGATGCTTTTCAGAATGCCTATATCAAATATCCATCCGATCATTACCGCCATGCCGGCCAGAGCAATGGCGAGCGCCAATGCCTTGGCGGTCTTGATTTTTTTTTCTGCATTCATCGGCTGATCCGGCTTTTAATGATTCCTGCACATTTGATAAAAAATAGTAGTTCTTTATGATTTGGCTGTCAATAAATTTTGGTGCACCATCCTTCAGGAAAACCGGCGAAATTTCTCGGGTTTTTCCCGATTATGCAAATTACGGCTGTCCGGTAATTTTCTAACACAGAAATCAAGAAACATGGAACCCCGCGTTTCGCAGGACAAGCGTTTGTCCTGCCAGAGGCGGGATTCAACTTTCAACCCTGGCCACGCACAACGCGTGGCTGGCCAAGCCAACGGCATGGCATGGCTGGGCAGGCTTTGAACGGATGAATTTGAGTTGAATGTTCAATGTTGAAAGTTGAAAGTTTTATGGTTTTATATTCATGGAGTGCTTTGCTCATGAAAAATGCCTTCTCAAAACAAACAATTGCCCTGGCTTCCGACCACGCCGGTTTTCGTTACAAGGAAAAGATCAAGGCATGGCTGCAGGCTCATGGCTATCGTGTCAAGGATTTCGGCACGGATTCCGGACAACCCGTGGATTATCCGTTGTTCATTTATCCGGCGGCGAAAGCGGTGGCAGGGGGAAAATGCGGCCTGGGCATAGTTCTGGGCGGATCGGGCAACGGCGAGGCCATGGTAGCCAACAAGGTGAAGGGCATTCGCTGTGCCGTGTGCTGGAACAACAGGAGCGCCCGCCTGGCGCGCGAACACAATGACGCCAATATGATCGCCCTTGGCCAGCGGCTGATCAGCCTAAAGACAGCCTTGGCCATTGTGCGTTCCTGGCTCGGGGCGGAATTCAAAAGGGGCCGGCATTTACGGAGAATCAGAGAAATGCAGAAGGTAGAATGCAGAATGCAGAATTAATGAAAATTATGTTTCTTCATTCTGCATTCGTCATTTTGCCTTTCTTCGGCTAGTCATTGATGTCGTGTCCCAGATATTTTCCGCCGGCCGCGATGGAACGAATGGCGGGCACCAGCTCTTCAAAGGCATGGTTCTTGCGGATATAACCCTTCACATTGGCGTTCAGCAATGCCTGGACAAGGATGCGGCCGGAATGATTGGATAAAACCAGAATCCTGGCTTCGGGATCATTGGCCAGGACGGCCTTGGTGGCCTCAATGCCGTTGATTCCCGGCAGGAGAATATCCATCACCACAATGTCAGGTTTAAGTTCGCCGGCCTTCAGCACGCCTTCCTCGCCGGTGGCCGCCTCGGCCAGCACGCACAGGTCTTCTTCGGCATTGATCAGCGCGGACATTTCTTTGCGCGTTTCCTCGTGATCATCTATGAGAAGAATGTTCATTTTAATCCGTTCGCAGTCCTCAGGCGTCCACCGAGGTTACTCCTTCGCGAATGGCATATTTGGTAAGCTCCGCGATGCTGTGCAGGTTCAGTTTTTCCATGATGTTGCGGCGGTGCGTTTCAATGGTTTTCACGCTGACTGCCACTTCGCCGGCTATTTCCTTGGTGCTTTTTCCTTCCGTGATCAACTGCAGAACCTCGCGTTCGCGGTCGGTCAGGACCACAAAGGCCGGGTTTTCGCTCAGGGGGCGCGAAAGTTTGACGTAGGTATCCAGCACGCCGCGCGCGATGTCGGAGGAAAGGTATTTTTTGCCCTTCATCACTTCGCGTATGGCGCGGATGAGTTCCTCGTAGGCCGTGTCTTTGAGCACGTAGGCCGAGGCGCCGGCCGCCATCATTTCGCGGATAAAATGCTGGTCGGCATGCGCGGAAAGCGCCACCACCTTCGTGTTTGGATTGGCCTTGATGATTTTGCGCGCGGCTTCAATCCCATTCAGGTCCGGCATGGCGATATCCATCACCACGACATTGGGCGAGAGTTTTTGGACCATGCTCACGGTTTCCTTGCCGGTTTCGGCCTCGCCGACCACGGTAATATCCGCTTCTTTCTCCACCAGCGCCTTAAGCCCCTCGCGCATTATCTTGTGATCGTCCGCAAGGAGGAGTCTGATGCTCATAACGCTTCCCTTTCAATATGATTTAGTTCCATTGCCATCCCTATGAGAAGGCAGGTAGTAAACTTAATGCAAGCATATTTAACTGTTCTTTTAACACAAGCGTTTATTTTTCCGCCTGTTTGTTCAGATACGATGCCTGGAACTGCTTCAAAAGCTCGCGCAGTTTTTTGATCTCCTCCAGGTCGGTCGTTTGTTTGGTCTTCATGGCATGATAAAGCATCTGGTGGAGCAGGGTAATTTCCCGGATGTATTTTTCATGGTTTTTTGCGTCATTTTGATCGGCCGGCATGATGCGCTGCGCCATGAAGTAATACGTCACGAGCTCGCTTAAGTTATCCGCATGCTTGTCCTTGTTTCCGATCCATCTGACCAGCTGGTTATAGTTGGCGGTTTTATCGGCGGACAGTTTGACGATTTCATTCATGGATTTTTCAATGGTGGCGATGTGTTCTTCCATGAGAGTCAGGCGCAGGTGGTCGTCATAGATGCCGCAGGGTATCTGGCAATGCGCCAGAAGCGTTGTGTTGCCGAGGGCCATGGCCGCCAGCCCGATGGAAATAATTAATACTATTCTCTTCATTTTTCTGCCCCTTCCTTCAAGGCCGGTTATTGCACGGTCAATTGAATTGCTTTGGCCCAGATATATCCATCCAGGATGCCATCCAAGATGCTATCCACGCCGAAATAGAAGGTATAAATTCCTCTTCCCAGGGGGATGTTGTTCCAGATGGTAAAGGAAGTCAGGTTAAACAATGGACCCTGATAAATCGGCAGGGAATTCATCAGGTTTGGAACAGGGGTCCAGATATATGATGAATTAAAATACCACCATGAATCTCCCGCGCAGACCACTACCCACCAGTCGCAGGGGTAGCCGACATAACTGCCGGGGTTCATTGCCGCCTGAATAGTTGGCGCTTCTCCATAATTAATGGTTTGCGAGGTATCGTGGCCATTTATCAAAATGGTGGGGCCGAAGCTGGGCGTCGCCAGGTACACGTTGAAAGTGCGCGTGGTGGTGGCGCTGCTCCAGTATGCATCGCCGGAATCAGTGGCAGCGACGGTAACCGAGCCTGCATTTGAGAAATACAGATTTGTGCCCTGGCGCAGTGTCGCCGGACCGCTCACCACGCTGAAAGTCACGGGCAGGCCGGAAGACGAGGTCGCCGTCAATCCCGGAACGCTGTCCACGCTCTGGTCCGGGACCGGCGGAAAGTCAATCACCGGCATGGGCAGGCCGCTGACCAGCGTTGCGGTCACGGATTTATCCGCGCTCATCGTCAGTTGCACCGAGTAAGTGGTGCCGGTCACATCACCCAGCCACTGCGCCAGCGAGTAGCCGGCGCTGGGGGTCAATGTCAGAGTGACCGGCGTCAGATAAGCATACTTGCCGTCAATACCCGGCGCGGGGCTGGCGCTGATCAGACCGCCTCCGCCCGGCAGAACGGTTGCGTCCAGAGTGTAAAGGGGTATGGTGAAGTTGGCCGTAACGTCTATATTTGAGGTCATGGTCACTTGCGCAACATTGCTTGTGCCGCTGGCGCCTCCGCTCCAGGATTCAAACGTATATGGGGCATTGGAAGAAGCGGTCAAGGTTACGACCGTCCCATAGGTGTAATAATTGTTGGAAACCGGCAGGGGCAAGTATGTGATCGTGCCGGCGCCGGCCGGGTTGGCGTTCAACGTCAAGGTCTGCTGCGGCGCGATGAAATGGGCCGTTACGCTCTTGAAGGTGTCCATGGTCACCTGCGCGCTTGCGGCGGTGCCGGTGGCGTCGCCGCTCCAGGAGACAAAAGTATAGGGCGCAATTGGAGTGGCGCTCACGGTGACCACCGTTCCGGAAGCGTATGCGGTGTTTGTGACCGCGGGGGTTGCCGTAATAAATCCGGCGTTAGTAGCGGGCTGAACGTTCATGCTCAGATAACCGGGCGCAACGAAGTTATTAGTGCCGATATAGCTGGATACATTGGTCATGATCAGCGGCCTCATCATGTCGTTCTCTTCATGGCCCAGCAGATGACAATGCCACACGTATTCCCATTCAAAGTTGGCCACTACGTTGGAGACGGCAATCGGGTTGTTATTGGTGTCGACCCCGGCGAATCCCAGCGTGGAGCCCAGCGGGAGGGCCGGATTCAGCGGCCGAACGCTGTTGGTGATCGCGAAGGGAATAATGGGCGGGGTCGCTTTCATGGCGACAATAATATCTTCCAGCGGGTTCATCCGGACGGTCTCCTTCCAGCCCCGCTCGTTTGGATCAGGTGGTCTTATCGCGCCGTCCCATCCAACCCGGTTGATTACCTGCACGTTGACCAGGTGGAAATGAATAGCATGGGTGTCAACGCCGTTATGGGTGATCTTCCAGAGCTGACTGTCATTCATTGGAATTACCTCGGTGACCGGGTCCTGGTAACCATAAGGGATCGTCGTCTGGACAAAGGCCGTGCTGAACGGCACTTCAACGCCTAGAGTTGAGTTCATCCGTCCGTACATGTCAAAGAGCTCCTGGATCGTTTTGGAGAACATCGCGACTGCGTCCACCAGCTTGGCAAAGGCAACAGCGCCGGCGCCGCCGCCATTCAGGAAGCTGACATTGGGAGAAAACATATAACCTGAACCGGGATTGGTAAGTTCAATGCCGGTAACGACGCCGGCCGATATTCTTGCCGTGGCGACAGCGCCTCCGCTGCCGGCCGGCCCGGTAATGACGACGGTTGGAGCAGACGTATAATTGCCTCCGCTGAAAGTCACGGTAATGGCCGAAACTGCGCCGGTTGCATTGATGGTGGCTGTGGCCGTGGCGCCTGTCCCGCCGCCGCCCGTGAAGCTGACGGTTGTGGTCCCGTCATAGTTGGTTCCGCCGCTTGTAAGCGTAACGGCCGTAACGCCCGATATGTATGCGGTGGCCGCGGCATTCGAGCCGCCGCCGCCCGTGAAGCTGACGGTCGGATTTGTAGTGTATCCGGATCCGCCGGCTGTAAGGATAAGGCTTGCGATTGCTTGCGGAACATTAGATACGTTCAGCGAGATATCGCCGATTCTGGCGTAGACGCCTTCCGGCACGATCAGCGGGGGTTGGGAAGCATTGAAGGCCTTGGACAAGGCGTTGGTCAGTGCCGCCAGGTTGTAAGGCTGTGACCAGGTTCCCGCCACCCGGAATTGCATGATGGTGCGTGTGTTGGGTCCGTATCCCGCCAGGGTCGTGGGCGCGCCGCCGTTTGCTGTTAAATCCGGGTTACCCGTGTAAAAATCATTGCGCGGATCAGGCGCCGGAACCGGTGCTGGGGCGTCGTTGTAAAGAATGAGTTTGGAACCGGGCGGGACCTGGGAGAAGTCAATAATAATATCTGCCCGCTCCGCCGGGCCAAGAAAGAGTGTATGGGTGTCCACATTCAAGACCACTATATTTCTGCGGTCATATACATAGTTGACCGGCATGTTGGTGAGCACCACCGGCTCAGGCAGAATTCCGCCTTCCGTGCCGATCTGGATCATATTTGGTCCCGCAAGAGCCGGGTCCGGCACTCCGCCGTCGCGCAGATCCGTCGGCCAGGTGGGCGGGAAGCCGGCAGTCTGAACTGCCGGGACCATTTTGACTTCCGTGCCGTTTGGATCGGCCGGATCAACATAATACAGTTGCAGGTTGAGAAAACGATCGTTACAGCCGTTCAAAACCCGGAACCGATAGGCCTTCGGCTCCACGGTGAGGTAAGGGTAGGGAGTGCCGTTGACCACCGGCGTATCCATAAACGCTTCCGGCACGCCGGACAGGGCCGGAATCGCAAATGACACGGGGAATATAGGCCAGAACCAGGGGCCAAAGTCCCAGCGGCCTTTTGGATTGGACCCATCCGCGGCCGTGGGATCCTGGTTCGGCATGTAAACGTGCGGGAACCAGAGACTGCCGCCCGCGCCCCAATTGGCCGTATCCCAGAGCGGATCGGTTGCCGTGGTGTAACGGCTCGGATCCGTCGTCGTGGGCGTGGTTGCGTCGCACACATAGGTTTTGTCCTGGATAATCAATGGAATTTGCTCGGAGGGAATGATACCGGAATTGATCAATGACTGTTCCACCGGGTCCATGATCAGATAACCCGCCACCTCGCCGGCGTACACATTCAGGCGGGTGGTGCCGTAAGCATGGTCGTGGTAAAACATTAAGCGGCTGCTTTGTTGGTTGGGATAATAAATCGTTGCGGCTCCAAGGCCGGGATTCGGCATGTCGGGCACATCTTGTTTGCTGACGCCATTGGTGTAGATCGTAGCCTCGCCGGCGGGAGTGATCCATTGGTGCGGGGTTCCATCGCTGATCCAGGGCGTGAGACCGCCATGGAGATGAATACAGGCGCGGTTCTGGGTATAGAACTCGTTCGTGCTGTCCGGCCCAAGTCCGGCGCCCATGTAAGTGGTATCCAGCGGTATGAAAAGATTGCCGGCGGATCCGGTGGCAAGCATGTTGGTGAACAAAATGCGCACGGGCCGGTCGCGCTGGGCTATAATCAACGGGCCAAGGTAGTGGGCGTTCGGATCGGCGCCGACGGCAAGGTCCTTATAACCGCGTATTTTGGTGGCGGGCAAATCCGAATGCATCTTCTCGTTGTAATCCACAAGCCCGATTATGTAATAATCTGACCCCGGGTATGTGTTGGTGTCCGCAATGGCAATCGGAATATATTGCCCGAGGTTGTTGGTGTTCGCCGCGCCCAAGCCCGGCAAAGAGTCCACGAATTTCCTGAGAATCGGGCTGTAGGCGTAATTGGGTTTCGTGTAATCAACGCTCGGGTTCGGTCCGGTTTGCGCCAGGCTCTGATCCATTGCTCCGAAAAGCGCGACTGTCATCCAGCCCGCAATGATTAATATTTTTTGTCTGTTCATTTTTGTTTCCTTTCAATAATCGCCAATATATTTTTATTAACGTGCGATAAAATTTTGCAGGACAAACTCCTTTATTTTTTTTCTTGAACATATTTCAACAAATGGCCTTGATTTCGTCCATGCGGCAAAGTCTGATTATAAGATGCTATTACTCTTAGATTGCTGAAGACCAGAGGAGAAAGCTTTTATCACTCCAATGAGCCGGGCTCCGGACCGCTTATGGCTTTCCGCATTTCCCGCTCGCGCAGCCAGGCGAAGATGACCGGCGTTACAATCATGATGTGAATAAAACTGCTTAACATCCCGCCGATGACCGGCGTTGCCAAGGGGCGCATGACTTCCGAACCGGTTCCCGTGCTCCACATGATCGGCAGCAAGCCGGCCAGCGTGGTGGCGACCGTCATCACCTTGGGGCGCAGGCGCAGTTCGGCGCCGTCCTTTATCGCCTGGATCAGATCGGCGTGATTAAAATCGGCGCCGCGCTCCGCGCGCTTCTTTTGCAGGGATTCGTCAAGATAGACCACCATGACGATTCCGGTTTGGATGGCGGTGCCGAAGAGCGCGATATAACCCACCCAGACCGCGACGCTGAAGTTATAGCCCAGCAGGTATTGCAGGATGACTCCGCCGGTGAGCGCGAACGGCACGGCCAGGATGACGTGCGCCGCTTCCTTCGCCGAGCGGTAAACAATATAGAGCAGCAAAAAAATAATTCCCAGGACGGTCGGAACGATGACCTGCAGCGAGCGCTGGGCGCGGAGCTGGTTCTCATACTGGCCGGCCCATTCGATGGTCATGCCCTGTTCCGGTTTGATTTTTTCGGCAATCCGCTTGCGCGCTTCCTTGACGAACCCGCCCAGGTCGCGTCCCTGCACGTTGGCCTGCACAAAGACCCGCAGGCGTCCGTTCTCGCTTGGAATTTCGCTCGGGCCCAACACGCGTTTGATGCGGGCGACCTGGCCGAGCGGGATGGCCTGGCCGGCGGGCGTGAAGACGAGCGCATCGCCGAGCCGCTCGATTTCATCGCGCTCGTCCCTTTGGTAGCGCACCTGGATCGGAAACCGCTCCCGGCCCTCGATGGTCGTGGTTATGTTTTTGCCTCCCAGCCCGGTCTCCACCACGTCCAACACCGTTTTTGCGCGCAGTCCGTATCGGGCCATGGCCGCGCGGTCCACTTCAATATTGATGTAGGGCTTGCCCTGAATCCGCGAGGGCGCCACGCCCGCAGCGCCGGGGATTGTGCTCAGCACTTGTTCCACCTCAAAGGCCTTCTTTTGCAGGGCATCGAGATTGTCGCCGAGAATTTTAACGCCCACCTGCGCCCGGATGCCGGTGCTCAGCATCAGAATTCGCCCCTCGATCGGGTGCAGGAAGCCCGGCACATAGCCCGGCGCCTGGCTGAGTTTTTCGGTCAGTTCGGCGATCAGTTTTTCCTGGGTCATGCCCGGTCGCCACTCGGACTCCGGCTTCAATTCAATGGTGGTCTCGATCATTTCGACCGGCGCGGGATCGGTGGCTGTCTCGGAACGCCCCAGTTTCCCGGCCGCCGACTGGACTTCCGGCACCTGCTTCATGACCTGGTCCTGCCAGGAAATGAGCCGCTTGATTTCGGTGAGTGATGTGCTCGGCAACAGCACCGGCATGAACAACAGGCTGCCTTCGTTCAAAGTAGGCATGAATTCACTGCCCATGCCGCGCGCAAACTTCGCGGCGCGCGGGCAGCGCCAGGATTCAAGAACGCGCGCGACCGGCCGCGGCAGGCCAAAGGCCAGCGCCAGCGCGATGACCAGCAGCGCGGCGGCCGCGCCCAGGACAATCCGCCGGCGAGTCAGCGCCCAATCCAGAGCCGGCTTGTAGGCTTTCAGCAGGCGTTTCATTATCCAGTTCTGCGCTTCCGGCCGGAACGGACCGCGCACCAGAAATGTGCACAGCACCGGCACAATCGTCACCGCCAGCAGGGTCGCGCCGATCATGGCAAAGGTTTTGGTGAAAGCGAGCGGATGGAACAGCTTGCCTTCTTCGCCCGTGAGCGTGAAGACGGGGATGAAGGCCAGGATTATTATCAGCATCGCGAAGAAGATCGGCCGGCCCACCTGCCGCGCCGCCGTCAGCGTTATCCGCCGCGTTTCCTCGGTCGTGAGCCGTAGCGCACCGCCAAGCTCTTCTTCCCGCCGTTCGCAATGCCGGATCACGTTTTCGGTCATCACAATGCCCGCGTCCACCAGGACGCCTATGGCAATCGCAATGCCGCTCAGCGACATGATGTTCGAGGTGATGCCGAAATAGCGCATGAGGATGAACGAAATCAGGATCGAGACCGGCAGCGGAAAAGTCACGATCAGGATGCTCCGGAAATGCCAGAGGAAGAGGATATGGGCGAGCGCCACGAGAATGATTTCCTCGGCCAGGGACTTCTTCAGCGTGGCGATCGTCCGTTCGATGAGCGTGCTGCGGTCATAGAAGGGTTTGATGCTTACGCCCGGCGGCAAACTTGGGCCGATCCGGGCGATCTTTTCCTTTACCCGGCGGATGACGTCAAGGCCGTTTTCGCCGTTGCGCATCACCACCACGCCGCCCACGACTTCCCGACCGTTCACATCCAGCGCGCCGCGCCGGAAATCGCCGCCGAACTGGATGGCGGCCACGTCGCGCAAATAAACGGGCGTGCCGGCGCTGGCCTTCAAAACGATTTTCTCCAGGTCCGCCGCGGATTTGATCAGCCCGATGCCGCGCAGCACGAATTCCATTCCGCTTTCTTCGATGACCTTGCCGCCGACGTTCAGGTTGCTTTGTTCCACCGCCGTCAGCACGTCCTCAAGCGAAACCTGCAGCGCGCGCATGCGCATGGGCGAAACTTCGATCTGGTATTGGCGCACGAAGCCGCCGATGCTGCCCACGTCCGCCACGCCCGAGAGTTCGTTCAACTGGTAGCGGATGAACCAGTCCTGCAAGGCGCGCAATTGCGAAAGGTCGTAGCCGCCTTTCGGCGATTTGAGCGGGTCCACCGCCAGATAGTATTGATAGACCCAGCCCAGGCCGGTGGCGTCCGGCCCGAGTTTCGGGACCACGCCGGCCGGAAGGTTGTCGCCCAGATAATTCAGCCGCTCGAGCACGCGGGAGCGGGCGAAGTAGTTGTCAACGTTCTCCTCGAAAATAACGGTGATGAAACTGAAGCCGAACATTGACGAGGCGCGGACCGTTTTCACGCCCGTCAGGCCCTGCAAGTTGACCGAGAGCGGATAGGTCACCTGGTCCTCGACTTCCTGCGGACTGCGGCCCGGCCAATCGGCGAAGACGATGACCTGGTTTTCGCTTAAATCGGGAATGGCATCCACGGGAGTGCGATAGAGCGCGCGCACACCCCAGCCGATCACGAATAAAACGGCGCAAATCACGAGAAAACGATTGCGGAGCGACCATTCGATAAGGCGGTTGATCATGTTTTTTTCTCGTGCGCCGCTTTATTCCATAACTTCATTTCCGCATTTCGGCATTTGGGAACCATAGAACGGATTGTGCAACGGCCCATTGGTCTGCATCCAGAGCCCCGGCTTGGGCGCCATGGGGCAGTGATAGATTTTCAAATAAGCGAAAGACGGGTCTCCCTTTCGCAGCTGCTTGGCCAACTCAGCCGTCGCCGTGCTGAACGGCAGGAATTGTTGGCGGGCCTGCGCCAAATCTTTCGCCGGTTGCCAATTATTCATGGCCGAGAGGCGTTGAATTATCCCGTTCCAGCGATGGGCGGCGCCGAATTCGTTCTGGAGGGGCGCCAGCGCGGCCGGCAGGTTCGCTGTGTGCCGGTTGAACTGATTGAGGTCGTCGGAGGCTAAAGCCTGGCTGATTCCGCTGGCCACCGCAAAGAATCCCGTAAGCGCCTGACGTTGATTAGGCGTGAGCGCGGCCGCATCTGTTCCTGTTTTCTTGCCGGCCGCGTTGATTGCATTCCAGCGCTCGATCCGCATTTTTTCGCTTATGGCCATACGGGCCCGGTCGCTGTCGCGGTAGCCTTGAACCGTGCCGCTGGAAGCATTTGTGCCGGCCGGAGCCGCCATGCCTTTTAGAGAAGCGGCATTCGTCGGCGCCGTTTCCGGGATTGCGGCAACCTGCTGCTGGTTGGCCGGCATAGTCGGCGTTTCACTCCCGGATGAAGCCGTTGCATTGGCGGCGGTGTCCGGTTCGCAGCACTGGGCGGAGGCCGACTCTGCAAAAAACGTATTTTTGTTGTCGGATTCTTCCGGTTTGACGTCTTGATTAAACTGGGCCTGCGCGTCAATCAGGACGTTGCCGGTGGTGACCACCCGTTCGCCTTCCTCCAATCCTTGCAGAATTTCGCAGAATTTATCTCCCTGGCGGCCGAGCTTTACGCGGCGTCTTTCGTAAGCGCCGGTGCCTTTATCCACGTAAGCATAGGCGGATGCGCCCGGAAAGAGAATCGCCGTGCGCGGGACGGCCAGCACGTCGGGAATTTCGGTTTGCACGATTCCCTCGGCATACATTCCAAACCGCAGCAGGCGCTGCGGATAACCGTTGGTTGCCACTACCGGATTTTTTATGTCGGCCCGCACCTTGATCGTGCGCGTCGCCTCATTGAGCGTCGGCTCCATGAACGAAATGGCCGCCGGAAACTTTTTGCCGGGGACCGCCAGTACTGTTACCTCAACAGCCTGTCCCGGTTTCAACCATGGCAATTGTTGCTCGTAGACGTCGAAGCGGAACCAGAGCACCGAAGGATCCACGATGGTAAACAGGTTTTCGCCTTCCACGACGTACTGTCCGTTGTAAACATTGCGTTCAGTTACGATTCCGGACTGCGGGGCGAGGATGACGCCGGTATAAGGGTCGGATTCCAGCGCCTGGGATACGTCGTTGCTCCGGTCCGACTGATTCATCAGCCGGGAAGCGAATAAATAGCGGCGCTGTTGCAGCAATTCGGGGCTGAACAGGTTGATCAGCTTTTCCCCTTCCTTGATCTCGGCGCCGGCGTACGGAACTGCCAGGGCGTCAATGCGTCCCCGGGAAGGGGCGGCCACGATCGTTTTACGGGTCTCGTTCGCTTCCAGGGTTCCGGCCACCCGCAGAATGCAATCCAACGGCCTGCGCCGGACATCCTCGGTCTGCACGTCAAGCACAGTGATGTTATTGGAGCTCAGCGCCACCGTGTTTTCGCCCATCCCGAAGCCCTTTTCCCCCTCGTAAACGGGGGTCAAATCCATGCCGCAAATGGTGCACTTGGCGGGATGGTCGGATTTAACCCAGGGATGCATTGAGCCCTGATAGAACAGCACCTTGCGATTTCCGGGCTGAGAGGGCGGGGCGAAGCGGCTGTACCAAACAAAATAGCCGACGATTCCGACGACAATAACAATCAGAATGAATATGTTAGAATAACGTTTAATTTTCATATAAACCTTATAGTCAGTATCAGGTTTAAACATCTGTTAGCCTTTACTGAAAAAATAAGAAATTAAATTACGGGCGGCACTAGGGGAAAACCTGATTAGGCGGGATTAAAAACCTGAGATGGGCAAATCGCTCCACGAGTCAAAACCCGGCGATAATCCGGATCGCCAATATACAATTGCCAAAAAGTAGAGCCCCGATAGCCCAATGCAACAGGATTTTTAAATGCGCGTCCGCAACGGCCGAAGCATCCGGGTATTTATAGACGTTTCGCACGGCGGCGCTAATCATGGTGGCCCAGCAACCCACGCAGATTGCGGCCGTGGCAACGATCATATCCGGCAATTTCTGCCATATACAGAACATGCAGTGATGGAATTCGGCGTGCAGGAAGAGGGGGGCGAGCCTGGTGTGCATGGCCAGTACAAAGGCTGTCAACGTTGCCGGACTTAAAATCCAGAGCAGGGCGCCGATGCGGCTGTGCGGCTTTCGTAAGAGAAAGGCCGCCACGCTCAGGAGCAGGATGGCAAGCGCAAAATATACCGCCACCCATCCCCAGCCGCTATAGGTCATCCTTTGAATTATTTCCAGGGACGAATCGTCAAAGAACGAACTGCAGCAGCTGACAAGCCTGGGTTTGACCGAGAACAGGAATCGCAGATCGGAAAACGATTCGAAGATCATCGCGGCGCCCAGGGGAATCAGGGCGTATAATTTCCGCTTCATGAGCGGCTGGGTTGTGATCTGCCTGTCAAGCGCATTGAGAGAGAGCCAGTAACCGTAGGCCATCGGCAGCAGAAATTTCAGCGCCGTGGAAATGAAGGAATAGGGGGTCTGCACGAGGTGGACCCCGCAAAGGCACATGGCGCCGGGAATTGAAGGGACAAGGCTCTGGAGCATGAAAAACCAGAGCGGCACCAGCGCCAGGCGCATGTAGAATCCGAGCGTGATGAGCGTGATGCTCAGGTAAACTTTCTTTTCGAGCTGATACTGCCGTTCGGAAGAACTTTCCGGGTCCCATTTTCGTGCCGTGGAGAGCCCGACGATCAGCGCCGCAAGGCCGACCAACAGGGAAAGGAAGGACATAAGCAGGTAAGTGACAACATAGGTGTTCAGTATCATTCCGTTTCTCCCAGCGTCAGGATGTCGTCGACCAGGCCGTCCTTGCCGAAGAGCGGGTCGTGCGACGAGATGACCATGGTGCGGCCCTCGTTTTTCAGTTCGCGAAACAGCTCCAGAATCAACAGGCTGTTGCGCCGGTCTATGTTGGAATTTGGCTCGTCGGCAATGATGATGGCCGGATCGTTAACCAGGGCCCTGGCCACGGCCACCCTTTGTTGCTCACCGCCGCTCAGTTCGCCCGCCATAAATGCCGCGCGATGTTCCATGCTTATCCTTTGCAACAGGGAAAAGGCTTTCTGACGGCGCTGCTCAAGAGACAGGCCGAGCGGCAGAAGCGGCATCCCGATATTGTCCAGCACCGTATAGTCCTGGAGAAGGTTGAAGGTTTGGAAAATGAAACCTATCTTTTCCCGGCGAATATCCGTCAGAAAATGGTCGGGCAGGCGGGAAACTTCCTGTTCATCAAGGAATATTCTTCCGCTTGTCGGATGCGTCAGACAACCTATCAGGTTGAGCAGGGTGGATTTTCCGCTCCCGGAAGGTCCTTGCAGGAGCAGGCATTTTCCCGCGCCCACTTCCAGGTTAAGGTTCCGGACGGCGTTCACGATGCCCCCCCGCGAGACATATCTTTTGCAAAGTTTTTCCGTTCTGATCATGATATGGTTTTCCGCATTTTTTATAATTTATACATTTGAATTTCTAATTTGTTTCTAATTTTGTGCCTCGAAATTATCCCCGTATTGCTTCATCCGGGTCAATGGTTCCCGCCGCCCAGGCGGGTATGATCGTGGCAACCAGAAGCGGGAAAAAACCGATCGCCAGGATCAATCCCACGGTGTCGGCGCAAACATGGACGGGGATCTTCATGTCGGGATAAATTACGGCCCATCCCAGGAAGTACTCCTTGATTCCCGGCGCGCCCGCGAGCAGATATAAGAGCCCCAGGAGCATGCCGCCCATGGTGGCGGTGCCGGCAATAATGACATTTTCAAACACTTTCATCTCAATTACGTTCATAGTGCTCCAGCCCGTGGCCTTCAAGACGCCGATCTCATGGGTGATATGCAGGTTCGCGCTGCTGGCCTCGGTCCAGGCCGTCAGCATGGCCGCCAAGAGGAGGATGATCCACATCAGTTGAAAGACGCCCGCCCGGCTGCCGTACACTTGTTTGGCGGTGTCGCCTACGCTTTTTTTGTCCAGCACGCGCGATCCTTTTATGGATGACCTGATATCGGCGCATACCGCGTCCGTGTCCGAGGGGTCCGACAGGTAAACACAAAGGTCCGTGGCCTCGTTGTCGCTGTAACCGAAGAATTTCCGCGCGGTCCGGATGGGGACGATGATCAAGTCGGCGGCGTAGATTTGAACGTCATCGGCAAACAAGCCCACAATCTTGAAGTTACCGCGGTTGCCAAGTTCATCTCCAAAATCGAGGCCATCGCCGACCGCGACATGAAAGTGGTCGGCCACGGCTTTTCCGATCACGGCGCAATCGAGGTCGTTCGTATCCAGAAACCGTCCGTGCGCGATGGTCAGGCCGATCTTGCCGGGCCCGGGCATTTTGCCGGAGTCAATTCCCATCAATGTGTACGTGAAAATATCCCCGCCAATCCTGACGGGCGCATAACCCCAGACGCGCGGCGCCGCCCGGGCGACGTTTTTCATCTTCAGGATATGTTCGCCGAGTTCGACGGATAAGCGCTCCGCCCTGCCCCCGATCATTGCCTGGACCGTTATATCGGGCAGTATTTCGGTCGCGAGCAGGGCATCCTTCAGCATCCCGTCCCGGATAAAGCTCATGGCTGAAAAAGCCGTGACGGCGAGCATGAGCGGTACAAAAATGGCGATGGTTTTTCGTCTGTGCCGCCACAGGTTTTCCGCGGCAACATTCCAAAGATTGAGATGCATTGACCAGTTCACGGCGCAGCCCTCCCTGGTCCGGGAGAGACCGATTTGACGCATTGACCCGGACAGGTAATGACGTCACAAATGTCATGCAGGCAATAGCCGCCCGGAATGTCAGCCAGGCAGCCCGCGGGCCCATCCGTTGGGTTCCGGGAAGATGAGCCTTCGCGCGACAGCGCAAGGGAGGATATGCCGATGCCTGAAGCCACCGCTTGCAGCGCAAAGGTGCGCTCCGCGTTTTTGTGGCGGCATTGGCCGACACCGATGGCAGCCGTGATAAAGCATGCGGCCAGTATAACCAACAGGACCGCCGCCATATGCCCCAATTTTATGCCATTGCTTCTCATCCGAAGCGCGCCTCCGTATTCGCCGTCCGGCGCCATCAGGCGCGCCGGCAGATTATTGCTTCAAGTCCGGCTGTTCCCTTTTTTTTATTGTTTCCAATTCTTTCAACATTTCGTCGAACTCCAGGACCGAGCCGCTGTAGCGGTCCTTGAATTCATCGGCGTCCTTGCGGGACTCGAATGCGAACACATAAGGGGCCATGGACCCCCTGGGCAGGCGTTTGCTTCCAAGTATGTAAAAGGCGTTGCGGGCGGCAACCTGTTTTCTTGTACGGTAGTCCAGCGTCGTAATTTCCGTGATTTCCGTTCCCAGTTTTTTCATCAGCCGGCGCGCGCAGTTCGCGCAGCACGCATGCATTTCCGGGGCTGTTTTCCGGTAAAGGATGAACTCCGTTTCGCTCTTGGCCGAATCCATGCCGCAGAGCTGGCAAATCGTGTCATGTTTTTCCTTTGCGGCCTCGGCCCGGTCCGCGTTGAAAAACGGCGGCGTAAGGGCCAGCATGATGGCCAGAATACCAAAACGGTTCGCAGCATTTGCTAATAGCGTCGTTTCCATTGAAAAGCCCCGGCAAAGTGATAACTTTCTCCGAGCTGGATGTCCTCCACATGCTCATAAATCGGCAGGCCGAACAGACCGCGGAAATTGAAGTTGCCGCCCCAGAAATAAGCCAGGCGTTGTTCCATGACCGCATTGCCTGTGGCGGTTTCGCGGCCGGTGTTGGACACGGCCTTTCCGTTGTCCTGGTTCTTGGCAATAACGGTATAGTCGAATTCAAGGCCGACCATGGTCTTGGTCGAGGGGGTAAAGTGCAGGGCAAAGCCCCCTTTGGTCTGCTCTCCGAACCGGTAATCGCTGTTGTTCTCGAAAGGGTAGAAATATTCCAGGCTGGCGTGCAGCCAGAAGAGACCCAGGTGTTGGCTGAAAAGCAGTCCGCCGCCGGTGCCGAACGCGCCTGTGCCCAGTTGCATGGCCGGGCGCGCGCGGTTCGCCTCGGAAAAATGTCCGCTGGGTATGCTGAGCTTGAAGTCCGCGGCCAGATGCTGGTCGAAATTTTCGTCGTGGTAAAAACGGTAACGCAGGTCGTTTAAAATGTCGCCATTGCCCTCTTCGTAATAACTCTGTTCGCCGGTACGGGTCAGGCATTTCATGCTTTTCCACATATAAGGCATGCCCATCTGAAGTGCCAAATCGTCGGTAAACGAGTATGCGGCGGCCAGCAGGGCGGCATTGCCCTCCATTTTCGTGGGAACGACTTTGCGCGATTTTAAGACTTCGTTTGCGTCCTTCTCGGTATTGCCCTGAAGGATATTATCGCTGACCATGCGGCTGCCGGAGACGCCGATGGTCAGGACCCGCGCGGGCGGAGTCGCCGCCGGCGTGATCCGGAAGGGAACGGTCAGGCCGTAATAGGAGATGGAGGCCAGCGCTTCTTCAAGCTTGATGTTGCGGCCGCCATGTTTCTTCAGGTATGCTTCGGCGCCCGCATCGGTTTTAAAAGCCATCAGGTTGGGGATCATGTCGGGAATGATGTCGCTGCCGATTACTAGGCGCGCGTCCTTGAGCGGGACGGTTTTTTGCGTGTCCCAGTCCGTCGCATACGCGGCCTTGACATGGTCCAGACCGAGATGTTCGTTGATGGCGCGCAGCGCGCAGGAGACGCCGCAATAATCACGGGTTTTCTGATTATCAAAGGTGACTTCGCAAGCCGTGTGCCGGAACTCTGCGATATACATGCCGCAGATATCGCAGATCGCGCCCTTTGACACTTGAATTTCGTATTGACCGTCCTCCGGCACCGCAAAGTTTACGGAAATGAACGACAGGGACAAAAACAATGCGACGGCGGATCGTCTCATAATAGGCTCCTCTTGTGACGGCGTTGTTTAATCTGTGTATCGGCAAGGCAGTCAGGTTTAATGAATTAGAACAACATGCCAAATTGAAATCAGTTAAACAAATATTTTTTTTTACTCTAGGTTCAAAAACCCGATTGCAGCATTCTAAAAACCTTACATTGAAAAAAAGAAAGCGGCAGAATAATTACCCGTGACCGGGTCCTTGAGGTCGTTGATCCATTTCGCCCGCACCGGTTCGTTGACCCGCGCTTCAATCGTGAAAGCCGGATAATTAAAGGCGCCTTCATGAATTCGTGAGCCGTAGCCTCATGCCGTTGTCTTGTAAAAATTGGTCGGCAGTATCTGCTGCTGAAACTGCCGGACGGCAATTTCATAGTAATCCTGGTTGGTGGTGGACGGCATGGCCGGCGGGATTACCAGCGTATCCACATACTTCGGGACGTTCGTCGGATCCAGCGTTCCGCCCGGCACCGGCTGGGCCTGCGCCTTGCCAGAGAAAATGAAACAAAGTGTTGTTAATAAGGCCGGAATCATAAATATATTAAACCATATTTATCTTTTCATTGTGCATTCCTTTCTTTGCGCGGTTTAATGCCGGCACAATCTGGCGCCGCTAAATTCATTTTCCCGTTCATTTCCCTCTCAGTTTTGTAGGACGATAATTTCTTTTTGTGAAAAAAAAGAAGCGGCAGGAGATATCTATCGGATAACCCCTGATTTAAAACTGCGAAATTGCTGAGCTAATGGTGCGCTAGATAACGGCCTGTGAACAGTGCCAATGGCCGAATTTGGCGGCGTCTGGGCGCGGCCTGTCCTTTGGGTACAAAGTGGCGCATGCCGCTCTTTGCTGATCAAGGCGGCAACCAGCTCAGGGCATGGCGGACTATTCGTAGCTCTTGTGAAACTTCGGATCTTTGGATTGATCTGCGCCGGGTTTTGGCGCGGGTTCCGCCGACGGAGGAGCTTTGGTTTCAGAAGCATCTTTCTTTGGCATGCGTTCTTCCGCATCCTTGGTTTCAACATAATTCATCTTGAGCGTGGCGATCGTGTCCTTCAAGAGGCGCGCCTCGTCCGCGTCCAGGTTGCCCCCGGTTTTGGCGGAAAGCATGTCAAGCGTGTCAATCGTGGCCTGGGCCGCGGCCAGGTTAACGTCGGCCTTGCCCAGGGCGGGATTGACCAGCTTGCCCAACTGCTGCATGGCCGTTATGCCGAGCATGGTCACCAGATTGATGAATAAATACTTGTTCATGTCCTTGTCTGTCTTATTTTCCGTCATGGTATTTTCTCCGTATTAATAAATGCAGAATGAAGAATGTAGAAACATTTCAGTTTTAGGAATTTTATATTTTCTAAATCCCGATTTTCATTCTGCATTCTTCATTCTGCCTTCTTCATTTTCTTTCCCCGGCCTCACAGTCACCGTAATCATTTTTTCCGTTGACATGATTGCCGCGGCCGCTTCACGAACGTCATCGGCGGACAATTTTCCGATGCGCTGCTCCGTTTCAAACCCGTGGGCGTAGCCCAGGGCGTAAAGCTCGTTCAAGGCGCATTCCATGGCCGTGGCGCCGTCATCCTGATGGCTTTGCCGGCCTTCCGATATGATCTGCAGTCGGGCGCGCTCAAATTCCTCGGCGCGGATATTTTCCCGGCTGACCCGGTTGATTTCCTTTTCAATCAAGCCGCACACTTGTTCCGCCTCTTCGGCGCGCGTGCCGGAATAAACGACAAGTTGTCCGCCGGCAATGCCTGCTTTGTGATACGCGCCCGTGTAATAGGCCAGGCCTTTTTTATCCCGCACGTTGATCATGAGGTCGGAGGAAAGTCCGTTCAGCGCCTGAAGCATAATATTCAGCGCATCCATCCGCTGGTCGGCCACGGCCAGGCCGGGAAAACCGGCGAGGACAATCGTCTGCTCGCGGGGCGCGGTCAGCTCAATTTTTCTCCCTGGGTAGGGCGAACCCGCCGGGTGAGCCGCTTTTCCAGACGGCTCAGCAGGGACGCCGCGCCCTGCCTGAGGATCTCTCCACTCCTGTTTTTTGCCGGCGGGCATTTTGTCCAGAAATTTTTCCGCAATTTCTTTGGCTTTGGCCGGGGATATGTCGCCGAAAACAGCAATGACCGTGTTACTGCCCGCCATGATTTTATCGTGCAAGCGGCGCAGTTCATCGCGGGTAATGGCCATGACGCTGGCGTGCGTTCCCTCCACATTCAGGCGGTAGGGGTGGCCGGGAAAAAGCGCCAGGCGCATGGCCTCCTGCGCCAGGAACATGGGCGATTCGCGCTGTTGATCAATCTTGGCGGTCTGGACGGCCTTGCATTTGGCGATTTCCTTTTCGGGAAAGACTGATCTGAGACAGCAATCCGACAGAATATCCATAAAGAGTTCTGTGTCCTTGGAGAAACAGCGGGCCTGCAGGCCACAACTGTTCATGCCGGAAAAAGATGAGATTGATCCGCCCAGGTCTTCAACGGCGTCAGCGATTTGTTCCTGGGAGCGTTGTTCCGTTCCCCGCGTCAGCAGTTCCGCCATCAGGCAGGTAATGCCGCTGTTCCGGTCATCTTCCAGAAGAAGCCCGCCCAGGGAGGCGACGCAGATATGCACAAAAGGCAGGCGGCTGTCTTGCCGGCAGAGGAGCGTGAGGCCTCCGGGCAGCACGGTTTTGACAACATTAGTCCCGGCCGTAACACTGCTTTCTTTGCCGGCGGCGATGTTTGTAACGGGCGGCGACAATATGGCAAGAGTCCGGTTTTGATCATGCAGATATTTGTTGGCGGCCGCCGTCAACGATTCCGGAGTGATCGCCGAAAGGCGTTTGAGATAAGTGTTGAAATAATACGGCGTGCCGGCATAAAACTCGCCCGAGGCGAAGGTGTCGGCCTGGCCATGGAAGGTCTGGAAAGCCAGCAGGGTGTCGGCGGTTAGTTTCTTGCGGGCCTTTTCCACCTCGGCGGCGGTAAATGAATTTGTCCGCCATCCGGAAATTTCATCCTCAATGGCCTTGGCAAGTTCCTTTTCTTTGGCCGGATCAAAGGCGGCGCTTAGGCCGAAAAGTCCGGCGTCCTTCGGCGTGAATGACCAGGCGTCAATATTGAAGGCGAGTTTTAGATTTTCCTTTATTTTCCGGCTGAGGCGCGAACTGCTGCCGTTGCCGGCAATTACAGAGAGAACATCCAGCGCGGGCGCATCGGGATGGCTTAAGTCAACCGTATGCCAGGCCATTTCCAGGCGCGATATGTTATAAGCACCGGTTTTCCGCGCGGTCCTTTCGCTCAACTGGTGAGGTTCGGCGGTCTGCTCCGGCAATGGCCGGGCGCGGCAGCCGATGTTCCCGAACCGGCTTTCAACGGCGGCACGCACGCTCTCCGCGTTGACGCTTCCGACGATGACAATAATCATATTGTCCGGGGTGTAATGGCGGCGGAAAAAAACAATCAAGTCATCACGCGTCAGGCTGTTGAACACGTCCTCCCGGCCGATTACCGGGAACCGGTAGGGATGGACGCTGTAGGCCGTCTGCCATAAAAGTTTTGAAAGCACGCGGTCGGGATTGTCGTTGTTCATGGCCATTTCGCGCCGGACAACATCCTTTTCGCGCCGCCATTCATTCTCCGGGAACGAGGCGTGCGTGACGGCATCGGCGAGCACGTCCAGTCCGGTCTGCCAGCGCTCTGCCGGCATATCAACCAGGAAAACAGTCCGGTCAAGCGAGGTATAGGCATTAATGGAGCCCCCGGCGTCATCAATTTCCCTGGCGATATCCGCCGGCTTGCGGGTGGGCGTGCCTTTGAAAATCATGTGTTCAATCAGGTGGGAAAGTCCGCCGCCAAGATATTCGCCTTCCTGCGCTGATCCGCTGCCGACCCAGATTTGAATGGATACCAGCGGGGCGGAAGAATCCTCCTTGATTATGCAACGCATGCCGTTATCAAGCTGGTGGCGCTGAATGCTTTTGTGTATCCGTTCCATTTGCTGAGCAACCATGTTAGTGCCGGCCTTGACTGAAGGAGCAAATAAAAGACATATTGAAAGCAAAATACCGGTTGACGAAACGCGGAGACCGGGTCCTTTCCGTGCCGGCAAAACCCCGCCTGCCGGGCGCCTGTAAAAGAACTGAACAAAGGCGTTTGGCCCGCCTGACACTGCTGTTAATGCGCCTTGGGAACTTTGCATTTATCAACGGGATTATAGGGCTTGCGGAAAGCGGTTTCAAAATCATAGCCGTTATCAAAGTCATGGACGGAGTCGTTTTCCGTTTTGCGAAGGATGTTTTTGTTGACAAGGCTGAACACGATTTGGCCGAAATCGGAACAATGTTGTATACCCCAGAAGTTAAGGACCGTCATGGCCATGGGGCCGTATTCCCGGATGGCGTATTGGCGGATGCCCTCCAGCAATTCGGCGGCCGTCAGATGTCTTTGCGGGCCCCGCGCCGGCTTTTTCAGCATTTTGGAGGTGAAACCAAGCGCCTCGCGCACAAAGAAATAAGCTTCCACGTGGTAACGCTGGTCTTCTTTAATAATCTGGGCCAAAGCCTCGGTGAAATTGATTTTTTTCATGCGCCTTCGGCCTTTTTCAATCCTTCCTTGATCTTATCGGCAAAATTCTGCATTTCCCCGCTGTCAATGTATGGGTGGGGTTTCCAGTTCCAGTGATGGCCGTCGGCATTAAAACGCGGGATGACATGAAAGTGAATGTGCTCAACAACCTGTCCGGCCGCCTGTCCGTTGGACTGCATGATGTTGATGCCGTCGGCGCGCAGGGCGCGTTTTTGAGCGCCGGCAATTTTTTGCGCGGCCACGATCAGTTTTGCGAGAACGTCGGGAGGTGTTTCCAGCAAATGGGCGTAATGGCGTTTTGGGACAACGAGGACATGCCCCTTGACGATCGGCCCGATGTCCATAAAGGCGATTAGCTCGCCGTCGTCATATATTTTACAGGAAGGCAATTGTCCGCAGATTATTCTGCAGAAAATGCAGTTTTCCATGCTTACCTCCGTCGCGGCTGTTCCTCTTCTTCCTCCTTCGGCGGGTGTTCGTCCTTCAATCCCTTTTCCTGCATGGCGGCGCGGCGGCTGAGCCTTATCTTGCCGCGGTCATCAATGCCGATGCATTTTACCCACATCTGGTCCCCGAGCTTGCATATATCCTCAACGTTTCTGACCCGGAAATCAGCCAGCTCGCTGATATGCACCAGGCCGTCCGTGCCGGGGAGAATTTCCACGAAAGCGCCGAATTCCTTGATGCCCGTCACGGTTCCATCGTAAATGACGCCCTCCTCCGGCTCGGCGGTTGTCATTTTGATTTCCCTGAGCGCCAGTTCCAGTGATTCGCCGTTGGCGGTGAAAACATGGACGGTGCCGTCATCGTCAATATCAATCTGGGCCCCGCTCAAATCGGTTATGCGCCGGATATTCTTGCCGCCCGGGCCGATCAAGCTGCCGATCTTTTCAGGATTGATTTTAAGCTCGTGCACCCGGGGCGCATAGGGCGACAAGTCCTTGCGCGGCTCCGGAATGACGGAAGCCATGAAATCAAGAATTTTGATTCTGGCCGTGTGCGCTTTTTCCAGCGCCTCTTCAACCAGCCGCCAGTCCAGACCGCGTATTTTCAGGTCAACCTGGAATCCGGTAATGCCCTCGCGCGTGCCCGCAACTTTGAAGTCCATTTCCCCGTAATGATCTTCAGCGCCGATAATGTCGGTTACCAGGGCCGCCTTGCCCGGCGCGGAGAACAAGCCGATGGATATTCCGGCCACTGCCTTTCTGATCGGAATACCGGCATCCATCAGCGCCAGCGTGCCCGCGCAAACCGTGGCCATGGAGGTGGAACCATTGGAACCCATGATGTCCGACACGAGCCGGACCGTGTAGCCGTAATCCGGCGGCATGACCTGTTCCAGCGAGCGTTCCGCCAGCGCGCCATGTCCGATTTCCCGGCGGTTGGTAAAGCCCAGCCGGCCGACTTCGCCGACGCTGTAGGGCGGAAAGTTATAATGCACCATGAATTTCTTTTCAGGCAGGCCGCCGGTGATCACGTCCAGCTCCTGGCTGTCCTGCTGGCTTCCGAGCGTGATGGTTACCAGGGCCTGGGTCTCGCCGCGGTTGAACAGGGCCGAGCCGTGCGTGCGGGGCAGCAAACCAACATCGCCGGCCAGCGGGCGGATTTCATCAAACGCGCGGCCGTCAAGGCGGCGCTGCTTTTCCAGGACCAGCTTGTGCACCAGTTCGGTGGTCAGCTCCTCCAGCATGGCGCGGTATTGCTCATCCGTCATTTCCGGGAAGGATGCAAGCAGTTTGGCTTTCAGCGCTTCCTGGACCTGCTTAACGCGTTTTTCATTCTCAGCCTTGTCAGTCATGGCAAGGGCTTCCAGCAGTTCCGCGCCGGCGGCCGCGCGCGCCGCGTCTATCAAGGCCGTGTCGCCGGCCGAGTCAACGATCTTTTTCTCCGGCAGGCCAAGTTTGCGCCGCAATTCAAGCTGGATTTCAATCAGTTTTTTCACCTCGGCATGCGCCGCTTTCATGGCCTGCAGAAAGTCCTTTTCCGTAATTTCGTGCGCATCGCCCTCAATCATCACCGGCAGATCGGCGAGTCCCGTGTAAATCAGGTCCAGATCGCTTTTCAGCCGCTCGGCGTTGGTCGGGTTGAAGACCAGCTTGCCGTCAATGCGCCCGACCCGTACCGCGCCGATCGGCCCGCAGAAAGGCAGGTCGGAGATAACCAGGGCCGCGCTGGCCGCCACGATGCTCAGGATGTCGGGATCGTTTTGCCCGTCGGCGGAAAGGAGCATGTTGTTGATTTGGACCTCGTTGATGAATCCTTTCTGAAAGAGAGGACGGATCGGGCGGTCGGTGAAACGCGCGGTAAGAATTTCCTTTTCAGATGGGCGCGCTTCGCGTTTGAAAAATCCGCCGGGGAATTTGCCGGCGGCATAATATTTTTCGCGGTATTCAACCTGGAGTGGAAAATAGTCAATGCCTTCCTTCGGGGCGTCCGCGGCGGTAACGGCGGAAAAAAGGATGGTTTCTCCCAACTGGACCGTCACCGCTCCTCCGGCCTGTTGCGCCAGAAGTCCGGTTTCAATTTTCAGGCGCTTGCCGCCTATTTCAGTTTCAACAAAAACAGTGTTTTTCATAGTTTTACCACGGGTGTGATTTATTGGTGGCCTTTCATTTAATGTAGACTCCAGACCCTGTGTTCCCGCCGGGTCCATTGTCTGATTGGTCTGATGTTTGTCTGAATCAGCGACGCAGCTTCAAACGCTGAATGATATCCTGATAACGCGTTTGATCCGTTCGCGCCAGATAATCAAGAAGCTTTCGGCGGGTGCTTACCATCTTAATAAGGCCGTAGCGGGAATTGTGGTCATGCTTGTTGGCTTTCAGGTGTTCGGTCAGTCTGTCAATCCGGTAGGAGAGCAAAGCCGCCTGAACACCGGCCGAGCCACTGTCTTTGTCATGACACTGAAAGGCCTTCTTTATTTCGCTTTTATTCTTGTTTTCCATTTCTCTTATTTGTTGTTTGTTGTCGGGCATTATAAATGAGCCCGTTGATTTGTAAAGCAAGATATTAAAAATATTTTTTTGCCGTCATTATGTCCCGGGCGATCTGCCGTTGCAAAGCTTCCGGCGCAGGGAAACGCCGTTCCGCGCGGAGCCGCCTGATAAAAAACACTTCTATATCCTTGCCGACCAGCCCGGCGCACATGTCAAACAGATGCACTTCCAGGACCGTCTGCTGTTTGGCGTCTTTGTCATGGGAAAGACGGGGGGCATGCAAAAAGGTGGGCCGGATGCCGATGTTCGCCACCCCGTTATAGAGCCGGCCGTCAACCGCGGCGCGGACCGCGTAGACGCCGTCGGCCGGGGCCACCTCATTGTGCAAAGCCACATTGGCGGTCGGGATGCCCAGCCGGCGGCCGATGCCGCGGCCGGAAACAACCGTGCCGGCCACGCTGAAGGCCCTCCCGAGCATGGCGGCGGCCTCCGCGATCCTTCCGGCGGACACGGCGCGGCGGATGCGGGTGCTGGAGATGATGCCGCCCTGCCAGCGCACCGGGCGCACGATCTCCACGTCAAAACCGTGCCGCGCGCCCAGTTTTTTGAGCAGGCCCGTCCCGCCCGCTCCATTTTTTCCGAAGGTCCAGTTGCGGCCGACCACCATCCCCCGCAGATTACGGACAGCCTGGACAAGCCGCAGGATGAATGTTTCCGGTTCCAGTTCGGCGATGGCGCGCGTGAATGGCAAAATGACGCAATTTTGAACTCCGTATGATTCCAGCAGGCGGATTCTGTGTGCGGTTGAGGTAAGCAGGGGCGGCGCGGCCTGCGGCTGAAGCAGTTTGAGGGGGTGAATATCAAAGGTCATGATCCAGGGCTTTTCACCGCGGCGGAGCGCCTTCCGAATCACCCGGCGCACAATGGCCTGGTGGCCGCGGTGCACGCCGTCAAAAAAGCCGGCCGCCAGCCGGACGCCTTTTTTTTCGCGGCCCAGATCAGACAGACTTTCATATATTTTCATCTTCCTCAGCCCTGGGGACGGCCGGCGATTCTGTTCAGGGGCATCATTATTTGCGCCAGCTGCCGGCGGTCCATTTCCATGAGTTGTTCAAGAGGATAAGCATCCTGGACGCTGAATTCGCCGCTGCGCAGGCGGCGGAGGCTCTCCAGATGCGCGCCGCATTTGAGCGCGCGCCCGATGTCATCGCACAGCGTCCGGGCATAAACCCCCTTGGAACAGCGCAGAAAAAAACAGGCCCGCGGAAGCTGGAAAGAGCGCAGGGTGAATTCGTGGATCCTGACCAGTTTCGGTTTTCGCTCCACGGTTTTTCCCTGCCGCGCCAGTTTGTAGAGCGGGACGCCGTCTTTTTTGGCGGCCGAAACCATGGGGGGAATTTGCAGAATGTCACCGGTCAGTTTTTTCATTTCGGCCGCCAGGAGCTCCCCGGTTATCAGGCCTGGGTCAGCTTCGCTGACCACTTTGCCCTCGGCGTCCTGGGTGTCGGTGGCGATGCCGAGGCGGATCGTTCCCTCGTAAATCTTGTCGGCGGACATGAGGCTGTTCGCCAGCTTGGTGCCGCGTCCGATCATTATGACCAGCAGTCCCGTGGCCTGCGGGTCAAGGGTGCCGGCATGCCCGACCTTGGGCAGACGGAAATGACGCCGGATCTTGTCCACGACATCATGCGAAGTAAGGCCGGAGGGCTTGTCAACCAGCAGCACTCCGTCCAGGGAAGGCTCGCCGATCATTTGTTCCTGCTTTGTTTCAAACGTGTTTGGCATGATAGTTAGGCGGAAATGAAGAATGCAGAATGCAGAATGAACGGAAATTAAGAACGGATAAAGGAAGCAATGAAAAATGAATTGAAATTAGGAAGGTGCCGAGGGACGAAGTAGTCCGGTTTCTTAACTCTACATTCTTAATTCTACATTCTGCATTCTGCATTGCTTATTCCTTCTCCAGTTTGGAAAGCAGTTCCAGCACATGGTCGCCTTCTTCCAGGGAAGTATCCAGCTCAAAAGTCAGGCGGGGCGTATATTTCATGGCGAGATCTTTATTGATCAGTCTTTGAAACTCGGCGCGGTGCCGGTGCAATAAGGCCAGCATTCTGGGCCGTTCATCCTGATGATTGCGGATGGAGACGAAGACCCGCGCCTCGCGCAAATCGCGGCTGAGTGCGGCCCGGGTGATGGTCACGGACGAAAGATCAAAGCGTTCATTCTGCATGACGCGGAACAATGCGTCGGCCAATTCGCGCTTCAGCAGTTCGTTCAATCTTATCAGGCGGTTGACACTCATGGGTTTTATGAAATGAAGAATACAAAATGCAGAATTCAGAAAGCAGATTTATTACCCGGCGCGGCATGAAATAATTTTTTCATTCTTCATTCTGCCTTCTTAATTTGGTTAGAGCGTTTGCGGGATTTTTTCCATGTCAAAAAATTCAATGATATCGCCGGGTTTGAAATCCTTGAAGTTGTCCAGCCGGATGCCGCATTCCTGGCCCTCGCGCACTTCGTTCACCTGGTCCTGAAAACGTTTCAGGGTGAAAATCGCCCCTTCATAGAGAGTATCGTTGCCGCGCTTGACCCGCGATCTGCATTTTGAAGTGACCTTGCCGTCAACCACGAGGCATCCGGCTATCTGTCCCTTCTTGGTGATCTCAAACACCTGGCGCACCTCCGCCCGGCCGATATATTTTTCTTTTGTTTCCGGCTTCAACATGCCGCTCATGGCCGCCTTAATCTGGTCAAGAATGTCATAAATTATGCTGTAAAGCCGGATTTCAACCCCTTCGCTCTTTTCCGCGCGCGCGACCCCCTCTTCCTTGCTCACGTTGAAGCCGAAAATGATCGCATCCGAAGCGCTGGCCAGCATCACATCGTTTTCATTAACATTGCCCACCGCGGCCAGCACGATGGAGACGGACACCTTATCGCTTTTTATTTCGCCGAGCATTTTTTGGATCGCCTCAAGCGAACCCTGTGTATCGCACTTGAGGATCAGGCGCAGTTCAAGCCGCTGATTGGCCGCCATGGCGGAGAAAATGGTTTCCAGGGAAACTTTTTTCTGGGGCATCATCTGAACGTCGCGCATTTCCGCGCTGCGTTGTTCGGCGACCTCGCGCGCCATCTTGTCATTCAGCAGGGTCTGGAAGGGCTCGCCCGCTTTGGGAACGCCGGAAAGTCCCAGGCATTTGACCGGCATGGAAGGGCCGGCCTTGCGGACCTTGATCCCGTGGTCGTTGATCAGGGCCTTGACGCGCCCCCAGTAGGGGCCGCAGATGAGAATGTCGCCAATGCTCAGCGTGCCCCGGGTAACAAGCAGATTGGCCGTGGGCCCCATGCCCGGCTCCATTTGAGCTTCAATCACAAAACCGCGCGCCCTGGTCCGCGGATTGGCTTTAAGCTCAAGAATTTCGGACTGCAGCAGAATCATTTCCAGCAAGCGCTCAATGTTTTTGCCGGTCAAAGCGCTGACCTCAACGCAAATTACATTGCCGCCCCATTCTTCCGGCGTCAAGCCGATGGACTGCAACTGACGCTTGACTTTATCGGAATTGGCGCCGGGCAAATCAATCTTGTTGATCGCCACCATGATGGTGGTCTTGGCGGCCTGGGCGTGTTTGATGGCTTCCTCGGTCTGGAGCATGACGCCGTCATCGGCGGCAATCACAATCACGGCAATATCGGTCATGTTTGCGCCCCGCGCCCGCATGGCGGTGAAGGCCGCGTGCCCCGGCGTATCAAGGAAGGTGATTTTTTTGCCCTGATATTCGGCGGTATAAGCGCCGATGTGCTGGGTGATTCCGCCCGCTTCGCCTTTGGCAACGGCCGCGTTGCGGATGCGGTCAAGCAGGGACGTTTTGCCGTGGTCAATATGGCCCAGAAAAGTAACCACCGGCGGCCGGGGCTCCAAATCCTCGGGCCGGTCAGCTTCCTCCTCCTGGTCCAAGAGCCGGCTTGGCAAAGTTTTGACCTCAACCTGCTTTTTCTCCAGTTCTATGGTAAATCCGTGTTTCTCCGCAATCTGCTGGGCGATTTTTATTTCCAGCCTCTCGTTTATGGAGGCGAAAACGCTTTTCATCATTAACTCGGCGATCAGCTGGTTGGGTTTCATGCCCATGCGCTCCGCCAGGTCGCGCACAATAATGGGCCCGTGGAAGACCAGCATCTTATTTCCGGCGCTTTCCTCGGTTTTTTTCAGCTCGGGATGGACATGCGGCCGGTCAACGGCGGCTCTTTTCGGAACAGGCGGTTTAATGTCCGCCCTGACCGGGACCGCGGCTGTCGCGCTGATTTTTTTTGGGGCGGGCGGGGGTTGCGGCCGGGCTTGAGGGGCAGGCTCTCGTTGCGGCGGACGGACTGCGCCCGTCACGGCGGGCTGTTTAGCGGAGACGGGCGGGACCGGCGGCGTGGAGACTGTTTTTTCAGCTTTCTGTTCCGGAGGCTGGGGCGGCGCTTCTTTTTTTGCGGCCGGCTCTTTTTCCGGCGCCTTGGCCGGCCCCTTTGGAAATATATTTCTGATTTTCTGGACGGCGGCTTCGTCAATTGAACTGGAATGGCTTTTGGCGGCGACGCCGATTGACGGCAAGGCCGCCATCAATTCCTTGTTGGAGATGTTCAATTCTCTTGCTAGATCGTGAATACGCATATACTAAGCCGGCTTGTTGACATCCCATCTCGCTGGTCAGGCGAACAGGCTTCATTTCTTTTTCGCGTTCAATTTATTTCATGCCACGGGCAGATCCCTGGCCGAGCTCCCTGGCCGGCGCTCGGGCACAGGCGGGCAGGCCGCCTGCGGCGGAATTCTTGGCCGTTGCGGAGATGGAATCCTTTATGGCCTGGGCCGTCCCGGCGTCCAGTCCGGCCTGTTCCTGCAAATCAGCGACATCGGCTTCCATGATGCCGTCCACCGTCAGGAAACCGGCCTGGACAAGCTTCTCCGCCTGGTCCTTTTCTATCCCGAGCAGACGGACTAAATCATCAACGGCGATAACCACCTTTTCCTGGAAGCTGACGTCTTCCTTGTCTTTTTCAATGTCAATTTTCCAGCCGAGCAGTTTTGAGGTCAGGCGCGCGTTCTGGCCCCGCTTGCCGATGGCCAGCGACAATTGATCGGCATCAACCACCACCGTGATTTTATGCTCCTTTTCATCCACGATGATTTTGTTCAATTTGGCCGGATTCAAGGCGTTGGTCACGTAAGTTTTAAGGTCGGCATTCCAGCGGACAATATCTATCTTTTCCCCGAGCAGTTCGCGCACAATATTTTTCACGCGCATGCCGCGCATGCCGACGCAGGCGCCGACCGGATCAACCTTTTCGTCATTGCTGGACACGGCAATCTTTGTCCGGTAGCCGGCCTCGCGGGCGATTTCCTTGATTTCTATGGTCTTGTCGGCCAGCTCCGAAATTTCCAGCTCAAACAGGCGGCGCACGAAATTCGGATGACTGCGCGAAAGCACGATATGGTGGCCCGAGGGATGGTCCTGCACGCTCAAAACATAAGCCCGGATCCGGTCCCCGATCTGATACTCCTCGTTTTGAACGCGTTCGCGCGCGGGCATGATCGCTTCCACGCGGCCCAGATCAACGATCACATCGCCGTGATCCAGGCGCACGATCGTTCCGGCGACAATATCCCCCTCGCGGTCCTTGTATTCCTTGACAACAATTTCTTTTTCCGCGTGCCGTATTTTTTGAATGATAGCCTGTTTGGCGGTTTGGGCGGCGATGCGGCCGAATTCCCGGGCGGGAGCTTCAATTTCAATAATATCGCCCACCTTGGCGTCGCGTTTGTATTTATGCGCCTCGGACAATGAAATCTGAGTATGGCGCGATTGGACGTGTTCCACGACTTCCGCTTTCGCGAACGCCTTTATATTCAACGTCTTGCGGTCAATTTCAATGCGCAGGTCCTTGGCCGGCCCCACGCTTTTGCGGGAAGCCGACAGCAAGGCCGCCTCCACCATCTGGATGAGCGAGTCGCGGCTTATGCCGCGCTCTTTCTCCATATTCTCTATTACGGTCAGAAGATCATTATTGCCCATAGCCCACCTCCGCCGCCGGCGGATGTCTGAGGCATGATTTTGCCGGCGCCGAGAAACACAGCCGCTTCAACCTCTCCGGCTGTTTCATGCTCCAAAAAAATGAATATATGAATTCATGCCGGAACAGTCAATGCTTTTCTGCTGATCAATTTGCTTGACTAACATGTCGTTATCGCGATATTTTTTTAATCCATCAATTCTTTTGGAGAAAAAAATTAATATATGACAAAGAAAACAGTTGAGACAAAAAAAACAGTTGATGCGCCCAAAAGCGGGGAGCATCAAAAACCGCCGGTCGCGCTCGTGCTGGAACTTGAATACATGTTGTTTCCCGGCCGGCAATTAATGTTTGAAGCTTTCGGCGGTGTTTTGAAAAATCACCAGATCGCTTTGAATCAATCCGCCTTTTCCCGCTACGGCTTGCCGCGGGCAATTGAAAAAGCTCTGCAAGGTCTTTTGCCCGCCCTGGGAAAGAAGGGGCTGGCGGCGGAGGGCATCGCCGATAAAATCAAACAGCAGTTTGAATCATCTTTAAACGAGTCGGCGAATGTCCCCCGGCCGGAACTGGCGGCCCTGCTCCAGAAGGCGGCGGAAAACAATGTCAAAATTGGTCTGCTCTCCTTCCTGCCCCAGGAAGACGCCGACCGGCTTATGGCGCGTTTGTCCCTGAACCCGCCGGCCTGTCTGCACGTTATGAATAAGAAGGCCGATGATTTGCCCACCCCTGACAGCTGGCTGTCCCTCTTGAAAACCATGGCGGTTGTCCCGCGTTGCGCCATTGCCCTGGTTGACAATGCCCTGGCTTGCAAATCCGCCCTGGCCGTCGGGATGCGTTGCTGCGTCGTGCCCGATTCTTTCACGCAATGGCAGGATTTCGCCGGCGCCGATCTGGTGGCGGAGAACATTTCCGAGCTTAAGCTGGATAACATCCTTGGCCTGCTAACCCCCGCCCATTTCAGAGAGCGCGCCAAATGAAGACTCAGTTTGAAGAAGCGCGCGCGGGCCGCATCACGCCGGCCATGAAAACGGCGGCCGCGGCCGAGCAGCAGTCTCCTGAAAAGATTCGCGCTGAAATAGCGGCCGGCCGCGCGGTCCTGCCGGCCAATCCGCATCATAAAAATCTTCGGCCGGTTGTCGTTGGCCGGAGCTTCCGGACAAAGATCAACGCCAATATCGGTCTCTCAACCGAGCAGTCTGACTGCCGGCGGGAATTGCGGAAACTGGCGATTGCCCTGGAAGCCGGCGCTGATTTTGTGATGGATTTAAGCGTTGGACCGGATTTGCGCAAATTGCGCCTGTCCATGCTGGCGCATTGCCCCGTCCCCTTCGGCACCGTTCCGATTTATGAGGCCGTCTGCCGCACCGGCGGCACGGTTGAATCCTTTGATCCGGATGTTCTGATCCAGGTGATTGCCGAACAGGCCGCACAGGGGGTTGATTTCATGACCCTCCACGCCGGCTTGCTGAAGGAATATATACCACTGGCCTTGAAAAGACGCGCCGGCATCGTCAGCCGGGGCGGGGCAATCCTGGCTTCCTGGATGAACCGGCACCGGAAACAAAATCCGCTCTATGCGCGCTGGCGGGAAGTGCTGGAGATATGCAAAAGATATGATGTGACAGTTTCGCTCGGCGACGGCTTGCGTCCCGGCTGTCTGGCCGACGCCAGCGACAAGGCGCAATTTGCCGAACTGGATGCGATCGGCGCGCTCGTCCGGCAATGCCGTGAATACGGCGTCCAGGTGATGGTGGAGGGACCGGGGCATGTGCCTTTTGACCAGATCCGCATGAATGTGGAGCGCGAACAGAAAATTTGCCGCGGCGCCCCCTTTTATGTTCTCGGGCCGGTCGTGACCGATGTCGCTCCGGGTTATGACCATATTTCCGCCAGCATCGGCGCCTGCGCCGCGGCGACTTACGGCGCCGCCCTGCTTTGCTATGTGACTCCGGCCGAGCATCTGGGGCTGCCGACCAAGGAGGAAGTGCGGGAAGGGATCATTGCCTTCCGGATTGCGGCGCATGCCGCCGATGTCGCCCGCGGTCTTGTGAAAGCCCGCGATTGGGACGACGCCATGACCAAAGCGCGGGTCACCTTTGACTGGGACAGGCAGTTCAAGCTTGCCCTGGACGGCAAAAAGGCCAGGGCGCGTTTCCGGAAAATAGCGGGCCGGCAGACAAAATCACTGGACCATTGTTCAATGTGCGGGGCGGAATTCTGCGCCATGCGCATCTCGCAGAAGATCAGCAAGAATAAAGGCCGCTGATTTTCCTGATGAAACATAGCTCCATCAACCGTCTGCTTGAAATCATGGCCCGCATGCGCGCCCCGGGCGGATGCCCGTGGGACCGCGAACAGACGCTTGCCACGCTCAAGCAATATCTGGTGGAAGAATGTTACGAGGTCATTGACGCGATTGATGCGGATGATCCCGACAAACACGCCGAGGAACTCGGCGATCTGCTCCTGCAAGTCGTGTTTCAGGCGCAAATCAGGGAAGAGCAGGGCAAATTCGCCTTTGAGGATGTTGTCAAACGTGTCTGCGCAAAATTGATCCGGCGCCATCCGCACGTCTTCGGAAACCTGCAGGCCGCGGACCAGAAGGAAGTCCTGCGCAACTGGGAAAAAATCAAGGCGCAGGAAAAACAGGAAAAGGCAAAAAAATCCTCCGGCGGCAAGCCGGCCGGCATCGCCGCATCGGTGGTGGAAGGGCTGCCGCGCCATCTGCCCGCCCTTCATAAAGCCCATCAATTTCAGCAGCGTCTGGCGCGCGTGGGGTTTGACTGGACGGACATCCATGACGTCATGCTGAAGATTGAGGAGGAACTCGGGGAAGTCAAAGATGCGCTTGCCAAGGGCAGGGAGAGGCAAATCCGCGCGGAAGTCGGCGACCTGCTTTTTGCCGTCGTCAATCTCTGCCGTTTCAGGAAAATGCACGCCGAAGAGGTGCTTCAAGACGCGATCGTCAAATTCAGCAAAAGATTTCAGGCGGTTGAAAAGCGGGTGCATGCCGCGGGGAAGGAAATTACCCAGTGCGCCTTGGCGGAACTGGATAAACATTGGGAAGCGGTGAAGAAATCGGAAAAGGCACAAAGGCAGAAGGCACATAGGCACAAAGGGAAAGACAAAGAAAAGCGAAAAAATGCATAAGTCAGAACAGTCAAATAGCTCTGTTCCTGTTTTGCTCCGTCGCTTTGGCCTACTCCGCCGAAGTAGCCTTGGCTACGAAGGCTGGATGCCTTCTGCCTTTGTCTCTCTGTGCCTTAAATAATCCAACAGTCGCGCCATATCCTCCGGAATTGAAGCGGTAAATTCCATTGTCCTGCCCGTCTCCGGATGGGCAAATGAAATTTTATGGGCGTGGAGCATCTGGCGTTTTACTTTTGCCGGTGAAGCACCCTGCGACTTGTCCTCCGACCTGTCCGGCGTAGCCTTGGCAAAGACGGAAGCTATCCGAGCGAAGGGGGAAGCCAAGAAAGCAATTTCTCCAGGTGGCAACCTGCTCCGTCGTTCTTCCTTCGCCCGCCATAGCGGGCTTCGCGAAGGCCGGGCACAAGCGGGCACGCTGGCGAAGAAGGGCAGATTCCAGGACGAGTGCCGGCTGTATTTGTCATCGCCGATCACCGGGTGGCGGACATGCGCCAGATGAACGCGAAGCTGGTGCGTGCGGCCGGTGGCGGGTTTCAAGCGCACAAGCGAAAAATCACCCAGCTTTTCAACGGTTTCATACGCGGTTACTGCCGGCCGGCCTTTTTTCGGCATGGCGGTCATTTTTTTGCGGTCAAGGGCGTGCCGGCCGATCAGGGTTTCAATCACGCCGCATGGCGGAGATAATATCCCCCGCACAATCGCGAGATATTCCTTGTGAATTTTGCGTTGCTTGAATTGCGCGGCCAAAGACGCCATGGCCGTCTCATTTTTGGCCACAATCATGACCCCGCTCGTATCCTTGTCAAGCCGATGCACGATCCCCGGCCGCAATTCGCCACCAATGCCTTGCAGGCGCGGGCAATGATGGAGCACGGCGTTGACCAGCGTGCCAGAGTCATGGCCGGGGGCGGGATGAACAACCAGGCCGGCCGGCTTGTCAATCACCAGCAAAAAATCATCCTCAAAAAGAATATTCAGCGGGATTTTTTCCGGCTTTAATTCAACCGGCCGCGCGGGCGGAATATTTACTTCAATTCGCTCACCCGGTTTTATTTTATGGCTTTCCTTGAGGGAATGCGCATTTCTTGTAACAAATCCGGCGCGAATCAACTGCTGGATTCTTGAGCGGGACATTTCCTTCAATTGCCGCGCGAGCCAGATATCAAGACGGATGCCTTCCTGGCCCTGGTCAACGGTAATTATCTGGTGATCGTTCATATAAAGACAACATGTTTATATTAAGGTTAATTTCAAAACTGGTTTTTTCATACATGCCACGTTTCTTAGCATATAGAAAGCGGGATTTTTTCCCTATCATTCCCGCTTTCGCGGGAATGACATTCAGTATACTTCAGGGTTGAATTACACAATGCCGCAGTTTGGTCGTTCTAATACGGTCCCATCACGGCTGGTCGGAATGAGGAATCCAAAAACATTCATTGCCGGCAATTGCGTTTTGATACTGCAAGCCAAATTGTCAATCCCGCGGCCATCAATCCCAGGCTGATAATTTTGGCATACGAGAAGCCATGCCAGCCAAGCCGTTCATCGCCGCGCAAAAACTCAAGCAGGAAGCGCCCGAGCGGATAGATTATGCAATAGATTGCCAATATTTTACCGTTCTCGTTCTGTTTGCGGCGCCGGTAGGCCAGGATCAACAATATGTAAATGATAAGATTGAGCAAGGCTTCATATAGCTGGACCGGATGCCGCAGCGCACCCTGCTGATAAACGCTCCAGGGCACGTCGGCCGGCGTGCCGTAACAACAACCGTTCAAAAAACATCCGATCCGGCCGAAGGCGTGTCCCAGGGGCAGGGCGGTGATAACATAATCGGCCAGTGCCAGGATATTTAGGCGTTGGATGCGCGCAAAAACAATTCCGGCCAGAAAAGCGCCGATGAAACCGCCGTAGTAAATCAGACCGCCCTGGTCCACGCGGATAATGGCCCAGGGATCCTGCAGGTAATAATTGATGTTGGCCGCAATGTAGGCCAGGCGCGCTCCGAGGATGCCGGAGAGCATCATCCAGAAAGCCAGGTCAGAGCCGAAGGACGGCGGCCGGCCTTCGCGTATTCCCAGGATTGTCAGGTGCGCCACGCAGGCCAGGAAACCAAGCGCCACCATGATTCCATACCAGTAGACCGGACGAGCGCCGATATATAAACAGACCGGATCCATTTGTTTTGTTAAATTTAATTAATTTTCAGGAGCCATGAGCTTTTTTTTGTTTGCCAGGGCCGCTTTTCTAATGCCCGGGATCAGTTTCGCGCTCACGCTTATTCGTTCAATGCCGATTTCCATGATTTTTTTTACGTAAACCGGATCGCCCGCCAGCTCCCCGCAGACGGATAATGGTTTCTTCAATTCTCTGGCTGTCTGAACCATGTTTTGCAGCAGACTCCAGAAGACCGGCCTGTCCGGGAAATAATCGGTGGAAACGCGTTCATTATTGCGGTCCACGGCAAAAAGATACTGAATGAGGTCGTTGGTGCCCACGCTGCCGAAATCCGCGGCGCCCAGCAAGTCCCGGGGCTGCAGACAAGCGGAGGGAACCTCAAACATGACTCCATGAAAAATTGTTCCGCTATTCATATCCTTGATGGCTTCCATAAAAATGCGTTTCAACGCCAGAAATTGTTGAAGATCAATAATCATCGGATAAAGAACGTGAATGGGGCCATGCACTGATGCTTTGGCCAGCGCCCGCGCCTGAGAACTCAGCAGGTCAGGCCGGCTCAGCAGAAAACGTCCGCCGCGGAGGCCAAGATAAGGGTTCGGTTCGCTTGTTATTCCAAAAAACGGCTCGGATTTGTCGCCGCCCACGTCCAGGAGGCGGACGGTAACGGTTTTCCCCTGCATTATTTTGACAACAGATATGTATCGTTCCGCCTGTTCATCATCGGTCAACAGCCGGTTCGCCGCAAAAAATTCAAATTCGGTGCGGTAAAGGCCGATGCCTTCGGCATTGTTCAAAACCGCCTCCGCCGCATCGCGTGCCTGGGAGATATTGGCCATGACGCTAAAACCGGCGACCGGTTGTGCGCCGGTGCCGTCATCGGGCGCGGCCGCCGTCCTGCCGGCCAGCATGGCCGAACGCGTGGCCTCGGATGGCCAGACAACAACCTCGCCGGTATTGCCGTTGATCAGCAATTCGGTCCCGCAGCTCAATGCGCCGTGGATGCCGGCGATGCCGGTAACGGCCGGGATGCCCAGGGCGCGCGCGAGAATGGCGGCATGCGAAGTTTTGCCGCCGCGCTCCGTCACAAAACCCATTGTTTGCCCGGTATCCAGTTCCACGGTCAAAGTCGGGGTCAATTCTTCGGCGACAATAATTCTATTGCGCCCTTTCTGGCACTGGGGCTGATCAGCGCATTGCAGCGATGGATTCAGGTTGGCAAGAATATCAAGCAGGCGCCGTTTGATCTCGCCGATGTCAGTCGCCCGGTCCCGGATGTATTCGGTGTCCACCTTCAAAAGACGGGCTTCATAAGAATCCATTCTTGACACCACCGCCGCCTCGGCATTGACCGCGGTTCGTTCAATCAATTCCACAATTTCCTGCGCCATTTTTTTATCATTCAGAATGTCAGCCTGGACGGAAAATATTTCCGCCTCCGCCGGTCCGATCTGGCTAGAAACGCTCCGGCGTAACGTTTCAAGCTGGCGCATCGCCAGTTGACGGGCGCGGTCAAACCTGTTTTTTTCGCGGTTTTGCTCGTTCGGATTGATATGATAGACAGCTAGGTTGGCATGCCGGTTTTCATTAAAAAGACAGATTTTGGCGCAGGCAACGCCGGGACTGACGGCAATGCCCCGTAATCTGATTTCTTTTTGAAAGTCAAGTTCCATAAAGGGTTTTTTATGCAAGATACATTTCTTAATGCATTTTGACCAGTCTTTTCATGGCGCTTGATATAATGCGGCAGGGAAGAGAGAAAGAGCTTTGGAACAGGTGTGAAAAATTTCAATCTAGAAATTGTCTGACCGGCGGTCGCCCTTGACCAGGATCTTTTCCAGAATTGAACGGCAGTAACCGCACGTATCGCAATCCGATTCATGGCAGACGGAAGTTTTTTTAAACCAGTTTGCCGGGAAACGCGCATTGTGGATGAGATAAGGCGCGAAAGCCGGACCGAAGCCCGGTTCAAACAGGTCCAGAAGATTTCCATCATATTGTCGGTTTGCGTAGGCATGCACCACAAGTCTGGGGTGGGTATGCATGCGCGTGGCCAGTTTGATCACTTTAACCAATCCTTCGTAATGATGCAGGTCTTCAGGCCGAACCCATGACCCCTGCAAAATAGCCGGCCAGTTTTTCCGGTCATGATAGAGACTCCAGCATAAATGCGGATTCCAGTCTGAAACGTTGTTGGTTTTGGCAATTTCGCCGTCATGCGCCACCAGATTGTCGTGGAAAGTCTGCGCGGGGCAATATCTGAGACAACCGCTGTTGGCCAGCAGGCAGAGTGTTTTGCCGTTCCGGCCGGCCCAGGATTTTAATTTTTTAACATGGGAAATATTTCGCTGGATGTCGCGCTGGATGTAATAACTGTCAAACAACTCACGGCTGTAATTGAAGGCAAAGATTGTGCCGAGCCGCATATTGACCGAGGCGCGCATCTCAATTGATTGGAAAAACTTTTTAACGGTCCGGGTCACAAAGGGCGAAGTCGTGGTGACAATATCCGCGCCGCCGGTTTTCTCGCCAAGATGCTCAATGATGGAGCGCACCTGGTTTTCCAGGTTCTGGCTGACTGCCTTATCGCCATAACAGTTGGCGTTGAACAACAAATCCAGTTTTATTCCCCTGGCCCGGATGGCGCGGAGTTCTTCTTCCATAATCTGCCGCGCTTTCCGGTCGGTGTAACCCCGTCTGCGGCTGGATTGTGCCCGCGCCGATGCCGTTCCCGGCCATGAGAAATACACTTCAGCGATATGCCCGCGATAGTCGCGGACAATATCAGCCGTGGTTTCTCCCTCCGTAAGCTGGTAACCGATTGCAAATTGTATTGCCTTTTTCACGGACCTATACTCTTTTATATCCGTTTTAATCCGGTTCTTTCCTTTCCGATTTATGAGGTTTTGGCGCGTTGCCTTTGCCCGATCCCGCAATCCTGTCTTCCGGAGGTTTGCGCATCGCGGTGTTATCCGGATAGACGGGCGGTGTGGACCAATCAACGCCCCATGGTTTACGCCGGCGGAATTTTTCCTTGAACTTGTTTTGCAGAACGTTCCGTTTTTCCAGGCTGATCATGCAGGCCCGCATACATCCGCGTCCGCCGCAAACCGCCTGGCCGGTATTGTAGAGATTCCTCGGCTTTTTATAAAACGGGGTCCAGGGGGCGCGGCTAATATATTTACCAAATGAGCTCTCGTTATAGCGCTCATTTTCCGGGATGGGCTCATCGGTTGCCAATCCGCCGCTAAACGCGATGGTGCAGGCTTCACAGTTCAATTCTCCCCATTCAACTTTGTGTCCGGCCAGTTTGACCTTGACGGTTTTTTTGGCATGGATGGCATTGCCCGGACAGGCCTGCACGCAAGCCATACAGCGGTTGCATAATTTCGGGCCGTTATAAATCGGGTCCGGTTTCAACTTCGCATCGGTGATAACAATGCCGATGCGGTTGCGCGGACCGAACTGCGGCGAGAGAAACATCTTGCTGTAGCCGATTTCGCCGAGTCCGCACAAATACGCGGCTATGCGCAGATGGACCATGATATCAGGCGCGGCCCGGCCGGGCGCAACCGGCCGGCTGTAATTTTTCCTTAGAAAGCCTTCATTGTCAATGGCGCGCCAGTCGCTCTGATGCCCCATGGGAAGGGCTTCAAAACCTTGGTCCTCTATTTTTTTGCACAGGTTCATGACCACCATCGGAATATAGAGGTAGGTCAGCCCGCCGTAGCCCATTGCGGGATAATTGCTGAAAAAAGTTCCTTCCTCTATGCCGCGCAGGCTGCCGCGCATGACCCGAAACGCCATGGCAATCACGGATTTGGCTTCCGGCATAATCTGCCGCGGATCCATCTGGACCGGCGCGCCTTCCCAGCGTTCTATATTCCCGATGCTCACAGCGTCCGCGCCGAGCGATTTTGCGATTTTCTTTACCGATGCTGATGTAATCATGGTTTTAACTCTTCCTGTTTCGGTTTATTTTTTGCGGGACTATTTTCGGTTAACGAAATCCAAAGTTCTGATAATTTCCGCGCGGTGTTCAGGGTTTTGTTTAATGCCTCCTGTTTCATGGAATTATTTGTCTCCGCAACGGACAAGTTATGCCGGCTGAGTCCAATAATTCCCAGCAATTGCGCTCTTCCGTCCAGCACTGGCGCGGCCACCGAAAATCTGTCCGGATAAGATATCGGATTAAACGCGTAGCCATGTTTGCGGGCTTGCTTGACCAGTTTGTTGAATTGCTCAAGATTAGGATCGGCGCTCTCCTGAAAAGGATAACGCGCCTGCACCGTCTCGCGGTCTTCGTCGCCCCCGAATGCATGGAGAACAAGCGCCGTGGCGCTGCGATAGGGATTGAGCATTGGTCGCATTGGTTTCTGCATAAGGGCGGGTTGATCGGAACTCATCCGGAAAATGGTTTGTATTTCTCCGCCGATTTGTTTGGAAAACGTAATGGTGGCCTTCTGCCCCATTTCGTCAAAGAGGGACTGCACGGTTTTTTCCGCCGCCGCCATGAAACGCGACTCGCCATTGAGGGCAATCAAATTAAAGAGGGTGGGGCCGAGGACATAGCGCGCCTCGCCCGGACATTGCCGGATAAACCCCCGCGCTTTGAGAGTCCTGAGCAGGTTATGCAAGGTAGGAACTTTTAGATTCAGGCTGGCACTAAGCTCACGCAGAGACATGCCCCGCTCGGTCTTGCCTATTTCCAGAATGATATCCATTCCCCGCAAAACTGATTGAACTAGATTATTGTATGCCATAGCTATTATTCATCATTGCTGAATTATTGTTCATCTATTTATAGAAAGACTAGCATAAACGGCAGAATTGTCAATCATTTTTTTAATGTTTTTTTTCACGGCAAACAGGCTGACAAAGCAGACTGCAGTTTCATCGTGATGGAGCAATTCGCCCGGCACTATTATCCTGCGAAATCCGGGATTATCCGGATTTTCGGTTGAATATCTTTGCGGGTCGGCTATATTGAGATAGGTTCGTGGCTGAATTTCACCGCTGATTATCGGATGATAAATTAAAAGGAAAAAAACATGCCAAATAAATTTTTTCATTTTTCCATAATAATTGTTTTGTTGTTGCTGCTCGCCCGGCCGGCTGTTGCGACAAGCTTCCTGCAGACCAATCTGTTTTCGCTGGCAGAGGGCGAAGTCCTTGCCGACGAACTCTGGCTTTCGGCCAACTCCATTGAAATCAAAGGAAAGGTCAAAAATGATTTATTTCTGCTGGCCGCGCGTTCCGAGTGGCTGGCCGCGGGGCAATCCGGGAAGGATCAGAATGAAAAGAACGGGACGGTTTTGCTGGCCGGAGAGTTTGCAAACGATATCTGGGCCGTCGGCGACACGGTCAGCCTGAGCGGCGTCGCGCAGGACCACGCGCGCCTGCTGGCCAAAGTGATTACCATCAGCGGCGCTGTTTCCAACAGTGCCATCTTCATCGGCAATTCAATTCAGCTGGCCGAATCGGCGCATTTGGGACGCGGCGTTCTCGCGGCCGGCGAAAATGTGATTCTGGAGGGCGTTATAGAGGGCGATTCTGTCATTGTCGGCAAGAGCGTGACTCTGGCGGGGAACTTTGCGGGAAATGTGCGGGTAACGGCGGCCGATATTGTTGTTCTGCCCCAGACCAGGATCACGGGCAATCTTGTCTACATTTCGCCGGACGAATTGGTGTTGGACAAGAACGTTGTCTTGAGCGGCCAATTGATCCGCGAGGCAGAGCCGGTTTCCCAGGCGGAGCGCCGGCCGATCATATCGTGGCCGTCATTGTTCATGCAGTCGTGGCTTTTCATTGGCGCGCTTTGTGTCGGGATCCTGCTCCTGGCGCTTTTTCCGGCTTTTCTGGATGAGTCTGTTTCTCAGATTCAGGCTTCGTTCTGGAAATGCCTGGCGGTCGGATTTGTTGCCGTGTGCCTGGCGCCTTTTGTGTGTTTCTTCCTGGCGCTTTCGCTCATCGGCCTGCCGCTCGCCGTTCTGGTTGCGGCCGTTTTCCTTATTCTGAGTTATCTGAGCAAAATAGCGGTTGCCCTGATGATCGGCGCTTTGATTCTCCGCCGCCGGCAAACGGGAATAAAGGCTTTTACAGTTCTGGGGTTGGGGCTCGTGCTTTTATATGTCGCGGCCGGCGCGGGATTGTCGGGGATGATCGTCTGGTTTTTAACGGTCTGCCTCGGGATCGGCGGAATGCTCCTGGCCTTCCTTGCCCGGCGGACGCCTTCTGCTCTATAATTTACCACCAAAGGCGGCAACTTGTATTGCTATGGTAGGGCGGAACAGCCGTGTTCCGCCGTCTTTTCGGACGGACTGGCAGTCCGTCCCTACCTTTTTGAAATTCCTATACAGAATCAGGGAACGACTGTTGGCTTTTGTTCTCTGGGGATACTGTCAGTTGCATCCGTTCTCTGCGCGAGATAATCCGGAAGGCAGGTGTAAAACACGGATGAAAATGACGGGTCCGCGCTCAATTCGTGTTTGATGAGATACACCACATTTGTCCCCGCTTCAATCTTGACCGGTTCTGATTTCACCCGGCAGAGACAGCCGGTTGACAAAAACTCAGCCAGCTGTATTTCGTTCTCCGCGCGGTGGGTTGCGGAAAAAATGCGCTGGGCTTCAAGCCGGAAAAGCTGGAGCGTGCGCGCCTTTTGCTCAATTTTCAGGGAAACCACCTGGGAGCCGAGCACGACCGAGAGGGTAATGGTCACAATGACCAGGGCAACCAGGATTTCAATCAGGGTAAAGCCGGCATTTGCCGACGATTCAGAGAGCAGCTTCTTCTCTGTCATTCTCGCGCAAGCGGGAATCCAGTATTTAATTTTTCCTGGATTCCCGATTCCGCCTGTGGCGGATCGGGAATGACAAACCATTGAATGCCGATGGCTGGAAAATGGCATGATCTACAAATCCGAACTGGAAATATCGGCCGCATCGCCGGTGCCGCCCGGCTCGCCGTCGCTGCCGTAGGTGATGATTTCATACGGCTCCTGATTTTTGCCGGGGGCAAGATAAATGTAGTCGTGGTTCCAGGGGTCTTTCGGCAGTTTGTTGCTTTCCAGGTAACCTTCAGACGGATATTTTTCCGGAACGGGCGCGGAAACCGGTTTAACGCAGAGGGCCTTCAATCCCTGTTCCTGGGTCGGATAACGGTTCTGCTCCATGCGGTAAAGCTGGAGGGCGCTCTTGAATGTTTTTATTTGCAGTTTGGCCGCGGTCACCTTCGCCTCGCCGGGATGGCGCAGGACGCTCAAGCCCACTATCCCGGCCAGGATGGAAATAATGAGAACAACGACCAGAATTTCAATCAATGTAAAACCACTGCGCATAAAAGGGTAATATACTCCTATTTGGCCGCTCAGGCATAGGCCAGGCGATGTCCTTTGGGCTGAGGAACAGGATCGCCAAATTCTTTAGCGGTTTTTATCCGCAATTCTATAGCATCCTTAATATTCCGAAGCGCCGCATCATGCGAAGCGCCATGTGCCATGCAGCCCGGCAGTTCAGGAACTTCTGCGACAAAGTCCTGATCCTCGTCGCTCCAATAAATAATTACCTCGTATTTATTCATACATCACCTGACATTTTATACTTTAAAATCACATTACGAACTTGGCGTACTTGATATGGTTTGGCTTTGTTTCCATCTTTTTGTAAATTTATCATTTCTTCTATTCCTGTTTGCCGGAAGATATGATGGCTTCCGCTAACCCGCATATCAAAACCCAGCCTCAATAATAAATTACAGACATCAGCAAAACCTATATTCGCATCGGATTGACCACTTAATATCCTTTGGGTCAATCTCTCATATTTACTCATGCCAAAACTTAAGTTATTATTTGGTTGAATTCAAGATTAAAAACACTGCGACCAAAAAGCCTGATGTCATTAGAATTGCCAACAGGCTGGGTCCTAAGGTAATTTACGGTTTCAATCCGATTTGCTAATGCCCAGTTTGAAAGTATGTATGAAATTTCTGAATGCATCCTGAAGTTTTAAGAATAATGCGCCCTCTTCGCCATTAAACTCCGGCAATCCCATGAGGTGTTTTAAATCCTTGAACCTTATATCATTTTGCGCTTTCTGCCATGCCGATTCAAATTCTGAATCCGTCAGGTCAATCCCCAATTCCCGCAATATTTTCCAACGCTCGTTTCCCTGCGCGTTAATGGCTTTCTTAAAACGCTTGTAGTAGTCTTTGGCGGATACCGGCAATGTTTGTTTTGCGGAATTACCGATTTCTTCTGTCGTCCTTGTTCGGGTTATCTCAGATAGTTCTGACGCGCAGTTATTATCGCGGCAGGAATTCAGGAATAATGAATAAAGACACATGCCGGCCAATCACCTTTCCGAATGAATATTGGCCGGTTGTCAAAAGATGACAGTAAGTTTATTTTTCCCCGATTAACTTGAAAAAGGGATGAAGATCGCAGACTCTGATCAAACGTAAACACCGTAGTCCAGGGCAAGATAGCGGATGAGCACGTTGGTATCCGGGGCTATCATGGGTCACCCCTTTAATTTGCGCATGCCGCGCAAGACAGCCTGATTCATGTCCTGAAGCGAGGGCGGTTTTGCCGCGCGGTCAATCCAGGGCCGGATGAATCCCTTGAATGCCAATCTCCTTACCCTGCCATCAGGCTCAATGGCTCTACGTTTTTTCCCGGTGCTGCAGGAAAGCCTCGGCTTTTTTGCGGAATTGGGACTGGTCCGGATAATTATCCTCCCCGAACAATTCCATGTATTCTTTCATCTTTTTCCGCTGGGCGCCGGAGATGTTTTTTGGAATTTCAACCGCCAGGCGGACGTGCAAATCGCCCCTTTCGTGGGTGTTGAGATCATAGATGCCCTTGCCGGAGAGGCGCAGGATTTTCCCGTTGACCGTGCCGGGCTCAATTTTCAGCCGCGCCCAGCCCTCCAAGGTCGGCACTTCCGCTTCGCCGCCCATCGCCGCGGTTTCAAAGGAAATGGGGACTTCGCAGAAGAGGTCCGGGCCCTCGCGCTGGAAGATATTATGCGGTAAAACATGCAGAACAACATACAAGTCCCCCGGCGGTCCGTTTTGACTGCCGCCTTCGCCTTTGCCGGCGAGCCGCAGGCGCGAACCGGTTTCCACGCCCGGCGGGATTTTTATCGCCAGTTTTTGCCGGTTCTTGACCATTCCGCTTCCGCGGCAGTTGCGGCAGGGATGGGTGATAACCTCGCCATGACCGCCGCAGGCCGGACAATCCTGTTGAATGCGGAAAAAACCGCTGGCGGCAATGACAACCCCCTGTCCGCCGCAGCGCCGGCAGGTTTCTTTTTTGTGCCCCGGTTCACAGCCGCTGCCGCGGCACACGCCGCATTCCTGGGAAATGGGGAGCGTAATTTCGCGTTCGGCACCAAAGACGGATTCCTCAAAGCTTATCTCAAGGTCAAATCTTAAATCAGCGCCGCGCGCGGCGCCGCGTCTTCCGGAACGGCGCCCGAAAACATCCTCAAATATGCTCCCGCCGAAAAAGTCTCCGAAAACGTCCTGAAAATCGGCGCCGTGGGTGAAGTCGCGGAAGAAATCAAAACCGCCCGGGCCAAACGAGGATTTTACGCCGGCGTGTCCGAACTGATCGTAACGCTGCCGCTTGTCCGCATCGCTTAGAACTTCATAAGCTTCTGAAATTTCCTTGAAATATTCCTCGGATTCTTTTTTCCCCGGGTTTTTATCGGGATGGTGTTGCATGGCCAGCTTGCGGTAGGATTTCTTAATCTCTTCCAGCGAGGCTGAGCGGGAAACATTGAGCACTTCGTAATAGTCGCGTTTGGCAGCCATGGTCTTCAGTCCTCGGCCGGCGGTTGATGGTTTGGCGCAACCTGCGGCGGCATTGATTTTCCGCCGGCAACCACAACCTGGGCCGGACGCAGAATCTTGTTTTTGAAGCGATAGCCCTGCCGGCTCTGGGCAATGATTGTTCCCTCCGGCTCGGTTTCCGAAGGCAGACAGCTGACGGCTTCGTGAAGGTTTGTGTCAAAAGGCTGTTTTTCCGAATGAAAGGGATTAAGCCCGTATTTGGCAAGCGTGCTCATCAGCTGATCGGCGATGAGCTGCAGGCCGTCCTGAAAGGCGGCGGATGCTTTGTGTTCTTTGGCGGAGTTGATGGCCAGCTGCAGGTGGTCAATAATCGGCAATAATTCAAGCATCAGGGCTTCGTTGGCATTTTCGTAAATTTCATTTTTTTCGCGCAAGGCGCGTTTCCGGTAATTGTCAAAGTCAGCCCGCAGCCGGAGCAGTTGGTCTTTAAGCCGTTCTATTTCCTGCGCGGCTTTTTGCAGTCTTTCCGCCCCATGCTCCGTCTTCGCGCTCTCGCCTTCGTGCAGCTTGGCTTCGGCAGAGCGAGGTTGCGGCGGCAAGCCGGCTATGCCCGGGGCAGTTTCGGCCGGTCCGGCGGCCGGATGCGCTTTGTGGCCAGAAGGTGTTTCGTGAGCGGCCTCATGAACACCGCCGGTCGGTTGGCCCGGTTCCGGCGCGTCTCTTTTGGCCTTGTCCTCGGCGTGATGCTTTTCCTTGTTTTTGTCCATGAAGAAAAAATATATTACCTGAAAATTGCACTGGCAAGTGCAATTTTCACTCTCTGGGTAAAAAGAATTCTTTTAATGCCAATATCCATTTTTATTCAAAACCGGGATTTCGGACAGGGCCCGCCTGCGGCGGTTCATCCGCGTCGCCCTGTTCAGTTTTCCTCTCTTTTTTTGAGGCGGGGGCAATGACAAAGGTCAGTTCGCCTTTCACCTTGCGGGCGGGCAACCCTTCGGCTGTCCCGGAAAACCGGCGGCTGATTTCTTCGGCCGTGCCCCACAAACATTCCTCGTTGAGTTTGGTCAATTCCCTCCCCATGAACAATTCCCTGCCAGGGAACATCTCCTTGGCCTCTTCCAGAAACTGCAGACAGCGGTAAGGCGACTCAAGAACCACAATCGGCAGGCCCATGGCTTTCAGCTCGGCCAGGCGCCGCCGGCGCGCCCCCTTCTTGCGCGGCAAAAAACCTTCGCAGACAAATCCGCCGCCGCCGAATCCGCTCAAGGCAACGGCGGCGGTCACGGAAGACGGGCCGGGAATAACCGTCAGGTAAAGGCCGTGCTGGCGGCAGGCGCGGACGAGGAATGAGCCCGGATCAGCCACGCCGGGCATGCCGGCGTTGGTTACCAGCGCCGCGGCTTGGCCCGCCTTTATTTGTGTGACCACATGTTCTATTCTTGAGCATTCGTTAAAACGATGGCAGCTCACCAGATTGGCGCGGACTTGAAAACGGTTGAGCAGGATGCGGGTGTGGCGCGTGTCTTCCGCAAGGATGAAATCAACATTCCGCAATGTTTCCAGCGCCCTGGCGGTGGTGTCTTCCAGGTTGCCGATCGGCGTGCCGACGATGTAAAGTCCGGGTTTCATATATTTCAGTTCAGGTATAAGGGCCCATTGCAGGGGGAGAGTCAAGCCAAATAATTGCAAAAAATGTCTTGTCACAAAAGAAACGGCTGATATTATTCACTTTCATTAGTCCACCGCCGGCGGTTATACGCCGCCGTCAGGCGGACGGAAGCGAGCATGGTTTCCCTCTAATCCTTGGAGACCATCAAAGCGGATTGTCCCTGATAAAAAGGGACCAACAAAAAGGAGGCAATGTGTCGGATAATAAGAATGAATCTTCTTCTCTTTCGGTCAGTGTTACCGATCTTCTGAATGCCGGTGTTCATTTCGGGCACCAGAGCAAGCGCTGGAATCCCAAAATGAAGCGTTTTATTTTTGAAAAACGCAGCGGCATTTACATCATTGACTTGGCGAAAAGCCTGGCGCAATTGGAACGCGCCGCGCGCTTTCTCTATGAAACTGTGGCCGGCGGCAAGAACGTGTTGTTTGTCGGCACCAAGCGTCAATGCCAGGAAATCATCAAGGAAGCCGCCACGCGTTCCGGCCAGTTTTATGTCGTCAGCCGGTGGCTGGGGGGGGCGCTCACCAATTATCAGAACATTGCCAACAGTATCCGGCACATGAAGGAGATTCAGGATATGCGGCAAAAGGGCGTCCTTGACACGATGCCTCAGAAAGAAGCCTCCCGTCTGCGTCACGAACTGGAGCGGTTGGAGCACAATCTGACGGGTATTGCCGGCATGACGGGCATGCCGGGCGCAATGGTGGTGGTGGATATCAACCGGGAGGCGATTGCCGTGCGCGAGGCCAACCGGGTCGGCATTCCGGTGGTCGCCATGGTTGACACCAATTGCGATCCGGCCCCGATTAATTACCCGATTCCCGCGAATGATGATTCAACACGTTCCGTAAAACTGATCATCAACGTCCTGACCGATGCCATTATCAAAGCCGGCGCCGAGTATGTCCAGAGCCGCGCTCAAGAACCGCAAGGCCAGCCGGCCGGCGCGGACGGACAGGAAGGCGGAGAATCCGGCGCCAGACACTTCCGCGAAAAAAGAACCCGCCGCGGCGTAACGGGCAAAAACCCGCTTCGCCGAGCGAGCGAGGCGAGCAAGCCGGCTGAGAAAAAAGAACCGGAATCTTCAGGGGAAGAAAAAAAAGAGCCGGCCGCCGCCCAGGCGGAAACGCCGGCGCCTGACACGAAACAAACCAGTAACCCGCCAACACCGGGAAAATAATCAATTACCCTTTTCCGACCCGGGCGAAGCCGTTTTGGGCGGAAAAACGTGATAAATGGAAAGGAGCTTGAATCCATGACAGAGATATCAGCGGCATCAGTCAAGGCATTGCGCGAGGCAACCAACGCCGGCATGATGGAATGCAAGCGGGCGCTGACTGAAGCAAAAGGCGACCAGGCAAAAGCGCTCCGCATTCTGCGGGAAAGGGGCATCGCCATTGCAGAAAAAAAATCGTCCCGGACCGCTAATCAGGGGGTGATTTCCTCGTTCATTGCCGAAAGCGGACGCGCGGGAAGCCTCATTGAAGTTAATTGTGAAACCGATTTCGTGGCTAAAAACGAGGGGTTCCGCGCCTTTGTTGCAAAATTGGCGGAAAAGGCCGCTGGCTTGGACGGCAGTCTGGCCGAGGCGGCGAAGGCGGATATTACCGCCAAGATTGCGGAGATGGGGGAAAATATCGTTGTGCGCCGCAATATCCGCTTCGTTCTTCAAAAGTCCGGGATGATCGCGGCCTATATTCATCATGGCAGCGCCATCGGCGTCCTGCTGGAGTTGAACTGCGCCCAGAACGATACGGCCCAGAAACCGGCTTTCAAGGAACTGGCCAAGGATATTTGCCTCCATGTTGCCGCTTCCCGGCCGCGTTTCCTGGACCGCGCCGGCGTGCCCCCTGAAATTGTCACTGCGGAAAAGGAAATTTTTGCAAAACAGGTAACCGGCAAGCCGCCGCAAATAGTGGCAAAAATTGTGGAAGGCAAAATGGGCAAATTCTATGAGCAAGCCTGTCTCCTGGAACAGCCTTTTGTAAAAGATCAGGATAAAACCGTCACTTCCTTGCTGGCGGAAAAGGGGAAAGAATTGGCGGATGAGATTAAAATCGGGCGGTTTGTCAGGTTTCAAGTGGGAGAGCCGGTTTAATTATGCTGTGGAAGTTGTTGAAAAAAGGGGGAGGGATGATGAGGAGAAACACAAACACACACGGCCAGGACGATTTGCGCAAGGAACAGGAGCAGTATGGGAACCTGCGGCCGGACACAATCCGAACGGATAAAATGATTGTCAGCGAACGCCTGCAAATTGAGCGGAAACACTTCTTTTTTGACTTCAAGGAAAATGCAAGCGGCCGCTTCCTGCGGATTACCGAGGACGTGGGCGGACACCGGGACACCATCATCATTCCCGCCACCGGCCTGCAGCTTTTCCGGGAAAGTCTGGATCATATTATAGCGGTTGATGCGAAAACAAAATTTTCTTAAAAAAATGTTTGCAATTTTAAAAAAAGAGCATAGAATTTCACCAATTATAAGAATAGCCGTAAATACTTTGATTTCCACCCGTGAAAATCGTGTATTTTAAGGGTTTCCGCCCATGAAATATTATCTCGTCGTTATATGCCTCCTGTTCTGCCCGGCTCTTCAGGTTTTTGGACAAACGCCGACAGACAAAATTGACCAGCCCGCGGCTTCGGTGTCGGATAATGCCGAGAAAAAAGCCCAAAAAGACGCCGAGGTAAAGGCGGCCCAGGAAGCAAAATTAAAAGCGGATGCCGAACAGAAGGCCAGAAAAGCCGCGGCGCAAGAAGCCGCGCTTGCGGCCAAGGCCAAGGCCGAAGCGGAAAAGAAGGCAAAGCAAGAAGCCGAACGGGCAGCTAAATTAAAAGCTGACGCCGAACGGAAAGCCAAAGAGGTTGCTAAGAAAGAGGCCGCCGCCGCGGAAAAGGCGAAGGTGGAGGCTGAAAACAAGGCGAAAAAAGAAGCGGAGAAGGAAGCCAGGCTAAAAGCTGAAACAGAGCGCAAGGCCAGGGAAGCCGCGGAGAAAGCCGCCGTTGCCGAAGCCAAAGCCAAAGCCGCGACGGAAGCCAAGGCCAAGAAAGAAGCTGAATTAAAGGCCGAACAGGAAGCCAGGGTAAAGAAGGAAGCCGAGCAAAAAGCGGCCAGGGAAGCTAAATTAAAGGCGGAGGACGAACAGAAAGCCAGGGAAACCGCCGAAAAAGAAGCGAAACTGAAGGCCGCAGCCGAACAGAAGGCCAATGAAGCCGCGGAGCAAAAGGCGCTTGCCGAAGCCAAAGCCAAGGCCGAGGCGGAGGAAAAAGCAGAACGCGCGGCGGAAGAAAAAGCCAGAAAAGAAGTGGAAGCCAAGGAAAAGATGGCGTCCACCGCCAGGTCAGAGGCGGAACAAAAATCCGGTGAAGCCGATAAGGCCGCGCAAGTTTCAAAGAAAACAGCTTCGGACAAGAAATCTTCAGTTGAAGCGAAACGCAAGGCGCAGGAAGAAGCCTTTACCAAGGAAGCCCAAGCCAAGGATGCGGCGGCAATCGCCGCGGCCAGGGAAACCGAGGCCAAACAGGCGCGGGAAAGTTTTGAACTCAGCCGGCAGGAGAAGATCAAGGCCAAACAAAAGGCCGAAGCAGAAGCCAAGGCCAGAAAAGAAGCCGAGCAAAAAGCGATCAAGGAAGCCAAATTAAAAGCCGAGGCCGAACAGAAAGCGAAGGAAACCGCCGCGAAAGAAGCCGTTGCCGCGGAAAAGGCAAAGGTCGCGGCTGAACAGAAGGCGAAAGGAGAAGCCGAGAGACAGGCGGTGTTAAAGGCCGAAGCAGAGCGCAAGGCCAAAGAGGCGGCGGAGCAAAAAGCGGTTGCTGAGGCCAAAGCCAAAGCCGAGGCGGAGGAAAAAGCGGAACGCGCGGCGGAAGAGAAAGCCAGGGGCGAAGTGGAAGCCAGGGAAAAGATGGCGTCCGCTGCCAGATTGGATGCGGAACAAAAAACTGCGGAAGCAAAGAAATCCGTACAAGCCGCGAAAAAGGCGGCTTCGGGCGAGGAAGCATTTGCCGAGGCGAAACGGAAGACGCAGGAGGATGTCTTTGCCAAGGAAGCGCAGGCCAAGGATGCGGCGGTAATCGCCGCGGCCAGGGAAACCGAGGCCAAACAGGCGCGGGAAAATTTTGAACTCAGTCAGCAGGGGAAGGTCAAAGCCAAGTCCGAAGCCGATAAAAAGTCGGCCCAGGCGGCGGAAGCAAAAGCCAGGAAAGAGGCCGAGGCCAAGGAAAAAATAGCAGCTACCGCCAGATCAGAGGCGAAACAAAAGACGGCCGAGGCGGAAAAATCAGCGCAGATTGCGAAAAAGGCGGCGGCGGATGAGGAAGCATTTGCCGAGGCAAAACGGAAAACGCAGGAGGAAGCCTCCGTAAAGGAAGCCCAAGCCAAGGATGCAGCGGCTGTTGCTGTTATTAAGGAGAGCGAGGCCAAACAGGCGCGGGAAAGCTTTGAACTCAGCCGGCAGGAGAGGCTCAAGGCCAAACAAAAGGCCGAAGCCGAAGCCAAAGCCAGAAAAGAAGCTGAACAGAAAGCCGCCATAGAAGCCAAAATCAAGGCGCAGGAAGAAGCACGCGAAACGAAGGCCACGGCGGCTGCCGGAGAAGAATTAGGCGAATCGGCGGCGGCCGGCGGGTGGTGGAAGCGTAATTTTGAGCGGGCAGCGAAAGCCGAGGAGGCCGGCAAATGGAAGCTCTCGGCCGGCGTGCTCGTGAGATACATCCACAGCCAGTCATTCAAAACCTACTCTTATTCGCAAAACTACAATATTCCCTCCAAGGCCGGCGATGTTTTCCGCCGTTATGAGCCGGCCGGCGATTTGAATTCTTATTCGGACCGGAATTACGAGGATGGTTATGTCTACAAGGATGATTATACGGACCTGGATGGCGGCACGGAGAACTGGGGCGGTGGAGAAGTGCAGGGCAATTCGGTGGCGTTTCATTACGTGGGCCGGACTTATACCGAATACACCCGCAGCACGGAAGCCACGGTCGGCGAAACGCACAACAATTCCGACCGGGAAGTCGCCCCTTATATTCAGCTGGAAAGAGTGCTCTACCGCTATGGCTTGATGGACGCCGGACTGCATCTGGATTTTTCACGGACTACTTTTTCCGATGCGGCCCAGTATGCCAATTTCAGCGACCGCCAGTCATGGCAGAATTATGCCCAGTATGACGAGGATGTTTATTCCCTCGCCCAGGCGCCGGTCATCAATAATATTCCCGATGCGCGCCGTGGGGCCGGCACAGTACAGACCGGCGCCGGAACTTATGATGCTTATAATAACATCCAGCAGTCTTTGGATATGAATCTCGGGACCATGTCGCTCGGCATGCTCATGTCGGTCAACTACTGGCGGCTTTCGCTTGCGGGCGTGGCCGGTCCGACCTTCAACTGGGTCAATATGCAGACATCTTACAAGGAAACGCTTTATGCCGCCTATAATAGCGGCAGTCCCGAAGTGTTGCAGACCTGGACGGACAGCCAGGATTATTCAGAGTGCAAATTCGGCGGTTTCCTTCAGGCCCAGCTTGGCCTGCGGATCATTGACGGACTTGGGGTCGGCATTTTCGGCCGCTACGACTGGATGGAAAACATGTCCGGCAATGTAGGCCAATCCCGCTATATGATCAATCCCGAAGGCGGCTCGCTCGGCGGCACCGTCAATCTCAGTTTCTAACGTTTATATTTGATTCTCACCCGCGCGCAATGCCTGCGACAATTAATGATTTGTTGCTCTGGTATAAGGCCAGCGGAATTCAAGAGGCATCCATCACCATTCCGCTGGTGGAGTTGATCATCTCCTTCCTGCTTTTGACGATTTGCCTGCTGTTGCGTTTTCCGCGCGTAGGCCTGATTGTCGCCTATCTGTTCACCTATCGCTGGGGATGGCTGTTTTACCTTCATAATAACTTCAGCGGCCAGCAGGCGCGAAACCTGTTTTTAACGGGATATATTATTTTCGGGATTATTGTCCTGGCTTTGACGGTTGTTGCCATGACCATGCCCGGCCGCGCTTCCTCCAACGACTGATTCCGGTCTTTCTTTTTTTGCTCCTTATAATCAATCCAGTCTCTTCCGGAAACTGGCGGCCGCAATGCCCAGTATGCCGGTCCCCCACGCCAGAAGGGCAAAAGCCTGCGGCCAGAATTCCTGCCAGCCCTGGCCTTTGAGGTAAATGCCGCGCAAGGCCAGGAGATAATATTTGAGCGGGATCAGGTCGGTGAACATCTGCATCGGCCCGGGCATGTTTTCCACCGGGAAGGCAAAGCCGGAGAGAAGCACAAAAGGCATCATGACAAAGAATGCGGCCAGGAGCATGGCCTGCTGCTGGGTCTTGACCAGGGTGGAAATAAAAAGCCCCAATCCCAGCGTTGTCAGCAAAAAGAAAAGGGAGAGAACAAAGAGGGAGATAACACTGCCGCGCATATTAATCTGAAAAATGAAGCGGATGACCAGGACGGCAAAAGTCAGCTCAATAAAACCAATGAGCACAAAAGGCAAAAGCTTGCCGATAATAATCTCGCCGGAGCGCAGGGGGGTGACGATCAACTGTTCCATGGTGCCATTTTCGCGTTCCTTGACCAGGGCCATGCTGGTGATCAGCATGGTTGTTACCAGCAGTAAAAGGGCCATGATGGCCGGGACCATGTAGACGCGCGAAACAAGCCCGGGATTATACCACACCCGGCTTTCAACGGTTACGGCCGGCCGGGGCGCGCGGCCGGCGCGGCTTTGCTGGCGTTCCTCCAGGCTGGCGGCAAAGAGCCGCATCGCTTTTTGCAGATAACCCAGCCCCTGAACGCCGAAATTACTGTCCGCTCCATCCACCAGCGCCTGCACGGAAACGGGTTCTTGTTTCAATATCCGTTCTTCAAATTCCCCGGGAATAACCAGCACCAGGCCGGCCTGACCCGATACCAGCAGAGAGTCATCGCTGTTTTCCGACCCGGTCGCATGGAAGGTCTTGAAATATCCGGAGGCGCCGAGCGCGCGGCACAATTCGCGGCTGTGCCAGGAATGGTCGTTGTCCCGCACCCCCAGCCGGATTTCGCGGATATCCGTTGTGGCCGCAAAACCCATGACCAGCAGTTGGATGAGCGGCGCCACCACCAGCAGGCGGACAAGATTGCGGTCGCGCAGAATCTGCGCGAACTCCTTGACCACCATGCATCTGATTCGTGATAATTTCATTTTTCTGCCTTCAGCCTATAGCCTTCAGTCTGTTCATCAACGGCTCTTTCCCATCGCTCGCGCCGCGAGGAGGTTGAAAATGATCCCCAGCGCGAGCATGGCCGCCAGTTGCGGCCAGATGACGGCCAGGGAAGCGTCCTTCAGAATGATGCTCCGCATGGCGGAGACAAAATAACGCGGCAGAACCAGGAACGAAATGCCCTGGATCAATCCGGGCATGCTGGCGATCGGAAAAATCAGGCCGGAAAGAATAATGGAGGGCAGGAGGGTGGTGATAATGGCCAGTTGAAAGGCCTCCTGCTGGGAACTGGTGGCGGACGAGATTAAAAGGCCCATGCCCAGGGCGGCAAAGAGAAATATCAGCACAGCGCCGGCCAGCAGTAAAAGCGACCCGCGAATCGCGACCCCGAATATGAAATAACCGACCCCCAGCACAATGAGGGTGGTCAGCAGACAAATTAAAAAATAAGGCAGTATTTTGCCGATAATCAACTCCTCGGGCTGGACTGCGGAAACATTGATCTGTTCAATGGTTTCCCGCTCTTTTTCGCGGACAATGGAAAGCGAGGTGGCCACAACGGCAGAGAGCATAAGCAGCATGCCCATTAATCCCGGAATCAGAAAATGGGCGCTCTGCAGGTCCGGATTGAACCAGATGCGGGGCTCAAGCCTGATGGACAGACCCGCCGCCTTTGACAACCCGCGCGCATCCATTTGAGCCGTTATTTTTTCCGCCAGGGCGTCAAGATAGCCGACGGCAACATTGGCGGCGGTGGCGTCGGCGCCGTCAATTAAAGCCTGCACGGTTGCCTTCTGTCCGCGCGCCATCCGGCTGGTAAAATCATTCGGGATGACCAGCACAATCCGCGTCTTGCCGCGTTTCAGCCAATCGTCAATTTCGGCGCGGGAGGAAAGAGTGCCGGCCCGGCTGAAATAAGGGTTCTGAAAAAGACTGTCCAGCAGAAAGCGGCTTTCCTGGGTTTGATCCTCGTCCAGCACCGCCACCCTGATATGCTTGACGTCAAATGAAAGCGCATATCCATAAAGCAGGAGCAAAAAAGCCGGCACAAAAATAAGGAGGGCAAGCGAAAGCGGGTCGCGCCGTATTTGTCTGATTTCCTTGATAAATATGGCCCAAAGACAGTTCATAATTTCGTTTCTCGCATCTTGTTAAGTTGGGCCGCTAAAAGCGGTAGCTTTTCCCTGCCAGAATGGAATTTTTATGCATTAATTCGCATGTGCTACGATTCATTTCTCCCTTTGTCCGCCAGCCGCGCGCTGCGCGTGGCCAGGCGGATAAAGGCATCCTCCAGACGCGGGGCAATGGCGCGCACGCCGAGCGGCTCCAGGCCGCACGCGCGCATTTTCCGTTCCAGCGTGTCGGTCTGGAAAGCGTCCCGCCGGCAAAAGACATGGAGGTTCTGGCCGAAATAGGAAACATCCTGCACGCCTTCAATTTGCCTTATTTTTTCCCTTGCTTCGGAAAGTGAAGCGCTCCGCGGTTTACCGCGGAACATATTAGCGGAACCCTCCGAAGCCGTTTTTTCCTGTGGTTTATCATAGAACTCTCGCTTGGCGAAGGAGGGCGAAGGCAAGGCCGCCTCAAAAAGGTCTTCATCCACCGCCGTTCGTTTCAGCTCATCCGGTTTTCCGATGGCAATCAGTTTGCCCGCGGCGATGAATCCAAGGCGGTCGCACAGCTCGGCCTCGTCCAGAAAGTGGGTGGTAACCAGAATGGTAATCCTCCGCGCCGCCATCTCGCGGATGATGTCCCAGAACATCCGGCGCGAGATCGGGTCAATACCGCTCGTCGGCTCATCCAGAAAAAGAATCGGCGGCTCATGCAAAATGGCGCAGCCGAGCGCCAGGCGCTGCTGGAGTGCGCCGGAAAGCGTGCCGGTGATCGAATTTTCAAGTCCGGCCAATCCGCCAAAATCAATCACGGCCGCCCGGCGTTTTTGGAGATGTTCTCCGCTGATGCCGTAGACCCCGCCGAAGAAATTCAGGTTCTCAAGGACGGTCAGGTCCCGGTACAAGCTGAATTTTTGCGACATGTAGCCGATATTGGCGCGCACCTTCTCGGGATGGCGGGCCACATCAAATCCGCCGACGGATGCTGTCCCAAGCGTCGGCTCCAGCAGGCCGCAGAGCATGCGGATCGTGGTGGATTTGCCGGCGCCATTGGGACCGAGGAAGCCGAAGACCTCTCCGCGGCTGATTGAAAAATCCACATGATCAACGGCCGTGAAATGCCCGAATTTTTTTGTGAGACCGGCCACGCTGACAATCTTTTCAGATGGGGACTCGGTTTGCATGGCTATTGAGAATTGAGTTCGGCCTCACTGCCATAGGCATGGTCCAGCTCGGCGCGGCCCAGGGCCACATCGGCGCCGGCGGAAACAAGATCAAAACCGGCGTCCGTCAGCCGCGCCTGCGCGTCAAGCACATCGGCATGCCGCGCCAAGCCGTTCTGCCAGAGATCAGTGGCGGCTTTCAAATCAAGCCGGGCGCTTTCCTCCGCGCGCCGCGCCACGCGGACCCGTGTAAGGGCATTTTCCAGATTAATCACCGCCTGGCGCACTTCAAAAGTAACCTGCTCGTTTATCTGGGAAAGTTGATGGCTTGCCTGATTGGCCTGGGCGCGGGCCTCGTTGACTTTGCCCCGGGTCAAGCCCCAATCCAGGATATTCCATGAGGCTGCAATTCCGATAAAGGCGTCAAACTGCCACTGGTCCTGGGGCGGTATGTTCAGCTGATTCGGCCGGCCGACCTCGCCGCGGAGATTGGCGCTGAGCTGGGGGAAATAACCCGCGTTCTGAATTTGTATATTTTTGTGCGCGGCATTGAGCGCGGATTGCTGGGCTTGAACGTCCGGCCGGCCGGCGAGCGCGCCCTGAATCAAGGCCTGCTCGCTGGAAACGGAAGGCAGATCATCGCAGACCAGCCGGGAGGGGGCCGCTTCCGCGGGCAATGTTTTTCCGGTAAGCCGCTCAATGGCGGCCCGGCACAGGCGCGTGTAGCGCAATGCTTCCTCAAGGCGCAGACGGGTTTGATCCAGGCGGACGCTGGTGGAGAGCCGGTCGTTTTCGGTGGCCAATCCGGCCGCGTGCAAATTATACATGTCACGGTCATGGGATTCCATCCAGTTCACGGACGCCTGGAAAGATTCGGCCGCATAAAAAGCCTTTGACCATGACCAGTAGGCGATTTGGGCCTGATAAATAACGTCGGCGCGGCGGGCCGCGAATGACGCCCGCGCCGAAAGTCGCTGTTCATCCGTCATTTGTTTCCGCCCGGAAATTTTTCCGCCGGTATAAAGGGGTTGGGAAAGGGTGGCGCCGCCTCCGTAGCGGTCGGGAATGGCCGGAATCACAAAATTGGGAAAACTATTTTCCTTCAACCCCTCATAGTGCGCGGCGCGGCCGTCCAGATCAAGGGAAGGGAAAAGGGCGGCGTCGGCCTGTTTTTTAACCGCTTCAGCGGCCGTGACCTGTTCCCCGGCTATCTTCAATTGATAACTGTGCTCAAGAATCTCGCCGACAATCTGTTCCACGCCCATTTCCCCGGCCGGACTCTGTCCGGCGATTGAGAGAAATAATATTAAAAACAGGATGGATGAACTGATTTTAATCATGTCCGCCCCCTTTTAGCTGGCCTGTTCCGAGCAGCGCCACAAACGCGTCCTCCAGGGAAGGATCGGTTTTGGTCAGGGTAACATCCTTGATGTCTTTGCCGAGCCAGGCGGCGATTTCCCGCGCGCTCTGTTCGCCGTCGCTCCAGAGCCGCACATGGTCGCCGTATAAAACCAGGCTGGTGGCGGGCAGTTTGGCGCGCAGCAGCCGGTAGGCGGCGGAGGCATCGGCGCAATACAAATCGTGCGTGGACCCCGGCATGGCCTGCTTGATTTCAGACGGCGGTCCGGTCATGACCATGCGTCCCTGATGCATAAGACTGATCCGGCGGCAGCGTTCGGCCTCGTCAAGATAGGGGGTGGTCATAAAAACCGTTACGCCGCTGTCAAGTATGGAGCTGAGGATGCTCCAGAATTCCCCCCTGGCAACCGGGTCAACGCCGGTGCTGGGCTCATCAAGAAATATGATGTCCGGGGTGTGAATCAGGGTGCAGGCCAGGGCCAGTTTTTTTTTCATCCCGCCGGAAAGCGCATCCGCCAAACGGCCGCGGAAAGGAGTCAAGCGGGTGAATTCAAGCAGTTCATCCCGCCTTTTTCTGAACGTGCCGACCCCGTGAATGCCGGCGAAGAATTCAATATTTTCGTCCACCGTTAAATCGCCGTAAAGGGTAAAATTCTGGGAAAGATAACCGATGTGCCGCTTGAGCGATGTCCTTTCATTTATCAGGTCAAAACCAGCCACCTGTCCCTGGCCGGAAGTGGGGCGTAAAATTCCGCAGAGCATGCGGATCGTGGTGGATTTACCCGCGCCATCCGGGCCGACCAGGCCGAACATTTCTCCCCGCTCCACGGCAAGATCAAGCCGGTTGACGGCGTTCAGGGAACCGAATGATTTGGTCAGTTCCCGCGTCAGGACCGCCAAATTGTTTGTGTCAGTGTTCATTTTTTTCAGTTAAAAAACCGTCCGCCGGCAATCCCGGCTTGAAAATTCCTTCTTTGTTGGGCAGGGTGATTTTTACGCGGTAAACCAGTTTGGCGCGTTCATCCGGGGTTTGCACATTACGCGGCGTGAACTCGGCCGTCGGCGAAATGTAGGTTACTTTGCCCTCAAAAAAATCCGGCCGGCCGTCAACTTTTACGCGCGCCTTACAGCCGATCTTGACGCCGGCCAGGGCGGTTTCAGGCACATAAACTGAAAGCCAGACTTCATCCAGCCGGGAAACGGTGATGAGCGGCGCGCCAACCGGGACAAATTCACCCTCCTCGTGAATGCGGGTGGTGACCACGCCGTTGACGGAAGAGGTGATGGTGCAGTCGGCCACGGCCTTTTCTGCCAGCGCCAGCCGGGCTTTAGCCTGGGTCACCTGCGTTTCCGCCAGCCGGATTTCCTCCTCGCGGCTGCCTTTTTCAAGCTTGGCCAGATTCTGAACCGTGGCGGCCAAAGCGGCTTTGGTGCGGTCAGCCTGGGTCCTGGCGTCATCCATCTGTTTCTGGGTGGCAGTGCCGCTCTGGTAAATGGCATTGATGCGGCGCAGGTCGGCCACGGCCGCCTCCACCGAGGCCTGCGCTTCCATGACCTGGTCGCGCGCGCGTTCAATATCTTCTTCCCGGCTTCCGGCCAGCAGCAACTCAAGCTGGGCGCGGGCAACACTCACGGCGGCTTTGGCTTCATTGCGTTTTAACTCATAATCCGCCGCATCCAGCCGCGCCACCAAGTCGCCTTGTTTGACCAGATCGCCTTCCTGCGGAACCAGCGCCACAATGCGTCCGGCGACCTGGGGGGCAATGTCAACCTGGGTGCATTCAATCGTGCCCGAACCGTCGGGTTGACTGCCGTTAAAACTGCAGCCCGCAAGCAAAACCATGATCAGGGTTGCCCAGGCGGTTATTATTCTTGTCATGTTGATTGCTCCCATTTTATTTTTTAATTGCTTCCGGCGGAAGAGCCAGGCCTGATAAAAGCAGGGCGATGATCTGTTTTTTTCGCTCGGGTAGGGGAGGCAAATCCCATGGTATTTTTCCACGGTCAAGGCGAGCGGCGATTTCCTGGGCCTGGATGGTAAAAATGCACATACCCAGCAGGTTCCACCAGAGCTGAATGGGCGAAAATGCCCTGAACTGCCGGCACAAAATACCGTCCTGCAGGACCACCAGCGGAAGAACATCTTTTTGCCTGAGAATTTCCAGGATGATATCCTCCAGCAGGCGGATATGCAGGGTAAAGACCTGCATCATCAGCCGCATGCGCTCGCGGCGCGTTTCATAATAGTCAAAAATTCCGTTGACGAGAAAATCTATCCTGGCCTGGGCATTTGCAAAGTTCTTTTTATGACTGTCAAGCATCAGGAGAAAATCGCCGAAGACCATGCGGATGGCCTCCTTAAACAGTTTTTGTTTGTTTTCAAAATAGTAATAAATGAGGGCGCTGTTGACGCCGGCTTTTTGACCGACGAGCCTGATCGTGGCGCCCTCCAGGCCGCGGTCGGCGAAAACGGCCACGGCCGCCTCCAGGATACGGCGCTTCTGGTCTGAATTGTATCGTCCCATAAAGTCCCTCTTGTTATTTAATATTTTGATTTAATCAAATGATTAAACAAATGTCAATGTTTTATTACTGATTGCCTTCCGGGGTGGATGGATGGAGACAGGACGACTTCGTCCCCCCTCAGCTCGGCCTGTGGTCAGGCCGGCTCCAATCAAGACTGATTCAAAATACGCGGCAACAGAGTGCCGCGGCTACAGGGGAAAAATGTAGCCGCCTCACTCCGTTGAGGCGGCAAAAGCCGCCGCCTTTGGCGGTCTAATTTTATGTCGGGAATTATGAGTCCTTAGGTTTTGACTTCAGAAAATAGCTGATGATATCCATGGGCAATGGGAAAATAATGGTTGAATTCTTTTCGGTGGCGATTTCAGTCAGGGTCTGCAAATAACGCAGCTGAACGGCCACCGGCTGAACGGCCATGATATCGGCGGCGTCTTTCAATTTGCTGGAAGCCTGGAATTCACCGTCAGCGTGAATTACCTTTGCGCGGCGTTCGCGTTCCGCTTCGGCCTGCTTGGCAATGGCGCGTTTCATGTTTTCCGGCAAATCCACATCCTTGACTTCAACGGCGCTTACCTTTACGCCCCAGGGGTCGGTGCGCTCGTCAATAATCTTTTGCAGCATACGGTTGATTTTTTCGCGATTGGAGAGCAGGTCGTCCAGTTCATGTTCGCCGAGGATTGAACGAAGCGTGGTCTGGCCCATCTGGGAGGTGGCGTAGAGATAATCTTCAACGGCAATGATCGCCTTGCCCGGCTCAAAGACCTGGAAATACAGGACGGCGTTCACCTTTACGGAAACGTTATCGCGCGTGACCACCTCCTGCGGCGGCACATCCATGGCCACGGTCCGCAAGGTAACCCGCACCATTTTTTCAAAAAGCGGGATGAGGATGATCAGGCCCGGACCGCGCACGCCGACAAACCGGCCAAGGCGGAAGACGACGCCCCGTTCATATTCCCGAAGAATGCGAACGCTGTTGGCAATTATAAAGACAACTATCGCCAGAAAAACAATCATGCCTGCACCCATGGTATTCTCCTTTCAGTTTGTCACGCGCGGAACGCGTGATTTTTGTTTATTTGCCGCCTTCCGACACGCGCAACGTCATGCCGTTAACGCTTTCAACGATAATTTTAGCGCCGGAAGAAATCGGCTTTTCAGACACCGCGTTCCAATGCGCGCCGGCCACAAAGACCTGGCCGCCATGGAGGTCAACGGCGGTGCGCGCGTCTCCTTTTGTGCCGATCAATCCGGCCGCCCCGCTGGCCGGTCGGCGGGCGAGCGCGCGGATGGAAAGCCAGGTGCCCAAAATAAAGAACAAACCAACCGCCAGCACCACCGGAATAATAACCCGCAAGGAAACGCGGAACGCCGGATCATCATAATTAAAAAGCATGAGCGATCCAATGAACATGGCAATTAAACCTCCCACCGTCAGCACGCCGTGCGTGGCGGCTTTGACGTCTATTATAAGCAGAATAATGCCGAGCACAATAAGCAATACGCCGGCCAGATTGACCGAGAGCGTCTGGAACGCGAAAAAGGCCAGAATCAGGGAAATGGCCCCCACCACGCCGGGCAGAATGGCGCCGGGATTGGCCAGCTCAAAATAGAGCCCCAGCAGTCCAAACATGAAAAGAACATAGGCAACGTTCGGATTGGCGATGACTTCCAGGAACAGGTCGCGCCAGTTCATGGTTATCTCCGTCACTTGGGCGTCCTTGGTTTTCAGCTTGACGGATGTCTCGCCGAGGTTGACGCTCCGGCCGTCAAGCGCTTCCAGCAGGGCGGGCGTGGAGGGCGCAATGAGGTCAATCACTTTCTTTTTCAAAGCCTCTGTTTCCGAAAGCGAAACGCTCTCGCGGACGGCCAGTTCGGCCCAGGCGGCGTTCCGTCCCCTCTTTTCGGCGATGGAGCGGATATAGGCGGCGGCGTCATGCGTGACCTTCGCGCTCATGTTCGTGTCCATCGGCCCTGACTGCATCAGCGCCACGGGATGGGCCGCGCCGATGGCGGTGCCCGGCGCCATGGCGGCGACATGCGCGGCGATGGTAATGAACGCGCCGGCCGATGCGGCCCGCGAGCCGGAAGGGGCCACATAGACAACAATGGGAACTTTTGAGGCGAGCATGCGTTTGATAATCGTGCGCATGGAGTCGTCCAGTCCGCCGGGAGTATCCAGTTCAATGATAAGGCAGACGGCTTTATCAGCCTCGGTCCGATCAATGGATTCGGTGATGAATTTTGCCGTGACGGGACTGATGGCGCCATTGACTTTGGCCAGCAGCACATGGCCTGTCTGCATTGCTTCGCCCGGCGTTGCCGGCGGGCCGGCCGGGGCGTCGGGTGTCCCGAACAGCCAGAGCGCCATGCTGAATGCCAGGGCTTTCAAAATATTGGCCGGATTGATCATTGTTTTTTTCCTTTTCGCCGGTCTATTTTGAAATTATTGGCTCTTGGCAATAAAAGGTCAAGATTATATTGATTTTTTCTGTTAATGAAGGCGCCGGGCCATATTTTTCTTGAAAACGAAAATAGAATGGGTATATTGCCTTTGCAGTCAAGACCCGGCGTTTGATTGAAATAACATGCTGAAACAATACCAGATCGTTGACAACAAGGTCGTTGAGTCGGAATCATCCGCCGCCCGCATCCACGTTTATATCAGCCCGGACGAAGAGGAGAAAAAACACCTGCTGGCGGCGTTCAATCTTGACGAGCACACGCTTAATTCGGCGCTTGATCCCGACGAAATTTCGCGGCTGGAGTTTGAGCCGGACCATGTGGCGATGATTTTCAAGCGCCCCAAGAATTATTCTTCCAAGGATCATTTTCTTTTCAAGGTGGCTTCCGTGGGCGTCTTTCTTTTCAAGGAGCACCTGATCGTGATTATGGCCGATGATATTCAGATTTTTTCCGGCAAATTGTTTGCCCGGGTGAATTCCCTGCTGGATGTCGCCCTGCGCCTCATCGGGCGCACGATCACCCATTTCATGGAGCATTTGAAGGTCATCAACATGATCACCGATTCGCTGGAGCAGAAAATCAACACGGCCATGGAAAACAAATATCTGCTCAATCTTTTCACCCTTGAAAAAAGCCTTGTTTATTACCTGAGCGCCATCAATTCCAACGCCATGCTCATTGAGAAACTGAAAATCAATTCCACCAAACTGTTGATGAGTCAGGAAAACAACGAACTGCTTGATGATGTCATGGTTGAAAATGAACAGTGCATTAAGCAGGCCGAAATTTACTCCACCATTCTGGCCAGCCTGATGGATGCGCGGGCCTCCATCGTCGGCAACAATTTGAATATGCTGATGAAGACCCTTAATATTATCACCATCAGCATTATGGTGCCTACGCTGGTGGTGAGCATTTTTTCCATGAACGTGGCCATGCCTATCAGCCAGCAACACGCGGGGGCGTTCTGGTTCATTATGTTTCTGGCGGCGGCATCTATTTTCATTTTTCTTTGGATTTGGCGCAAAAGAATTGAACGCAGAATTGAACGCCACGAAATTGCAAAGTCTTGAAAAGCGCCCTGCCAGATTGGCTTGACCCCGAAAGATGGGTTACAATCAGCCGGCGGGCAAATGCCCGGGATGTCCTGGCTGCCATTGCCTCGGAATCACCCGGCCTGAATGAGCTGGCCGCGCTTCTTTCTCCGGCCGCCTCGCCCCTCCTTGAACCGATGGCGCAAAAGGCCCTCAGCCTGACCCGCCGCTATTTCGGGCGGACGATTGGCCTCTATGTGCCCCTTTACCTTTCAAATTACTGTTCCAGCGGCTGTGCCTACTGCGGTTTTGCCGCCGACCGAAAACATCCCCGCAAACGCCTGGAACGCGGCGCGATTGTGTCGGAAATGGAAGCGTTGCGCAAAATGGGTTTTGAGGAAATACTGCTCCTGACCGGCGAAAGGACGCCACAGGCCGATTTCAATTACCTCCGCGCCGCGGTCATGCTTGCCGCGGAGCGTTTTTCCATGGTAACGGTTGAATCTTTTCCAATGGCCACGGAAGAATACAAGGCAATGACCGGGGCCGGATGCGCGGGTGTCACGATTTATCAGGAAACATATGATCCGGAAACTTACGCCAGAATGCATCGCTGGGGGCCGAAAAAGGATTTTATGAATCGGCTGACAACGCCGGAGCGCGCGCTTGCAGCCGGCATGCGTTTTGTCGGCTTGGGTGCACTGCTGGGTCTGGCCGATCCGGTCACGGAAGCCCTCGCTCTCTTCCGGCATATTGAATATTTGCGCCGCAAATACTGGCAGGCCGGATTTTCAATTTCTTTTCCGCGGGTGCGGCCGCAGGCCGGCGGTTTTACGCCGGACAATCCGGTCAACGATTCTTTTCTTGCTCAAATGATTTTTGCCTTGCGGATCTGCCTGCCGGAAGTTCAGCTTGTGCTTTCCACGCGCGAAAGTCCGGAATTCCGCGACAACATTGCCGGCATCGGCATATCCAAAATGAGCATTGCCAGTAAGACCACGGTCGGCGGCTATCACCACGATCATTATTCCGGGGCCGGCCAGTTTGATGTGGCGGATAGACGTGATCTTAGCTCGTTCTGCAAGGCGCTGAAAGCAAAAGGACTGCAGGCGGTTTTTAAGAATTGGGACGCCGTATACAGCGCCAGTTCAGGAGGCATCCGGCTTTATCACCATGAATGATTATTCGCTTCATCATAAACGCATGGCCCGCTTCCAGCAGGCCGGGCTTTACCTGGTTACGTCGCAGGCGCTTTCGCGCGGACGCTCCACCGAGAAAATTGTCCGGCTGGCGCTGGCCGGAGGAGTTCGCTTGATCCAACTGCGCGAGAAAGAAATGCCGTTTTCCCAACTGTTCCGGCTGGCGGAAAAAATCCGGGCCATGACAAAAAAAGCCGGGGCTTTGCTAATCATCAACGATCGCGTTGACCTTGCGCTGGCTGTCAAGGCGGATGGAGTTCATCTCGGACAGGATGATTTGCCGGTGGCTCTTGCCAGAAAAATCGCGCCGGATTTGATTATTGGCGCCTCAACCCATTCGCTCAAAGAGGCGCTGGCGGCGCAGAGCGCCGGGGCTTCGTATGTCAACATCGGCCCCCTTTTCCCGACCAAGACAAAAAAATGGAATGAAAAATTTCTTGGCATTCCCAAAATGGCGCAGATTGCGGCAAGGCTGAAAATTCCGTTCACGGTCATGGGCGGGATCAAGGAAGAACACATCCCGGATTTGGCCAGGGCCGGAGCCCAAACCATTGCCGTTGTCACCGCCGTGGCCGCCGCCGACAATCCGTGCGCGGCAGTCAAAAGGCTTCTGGCGCTCATGCGCTCTGTTTGAGGGGCGGATAGACGCTGCGGGGCTCGAACCCGCGACCCTCTGATTAAGAGTCAGATGCTCTACCAACTGAGCTAAGCGTCCGGTTAGGAAAATAAAAGATTGAATTTAAAAAGGCAAGAGGTAAAAAACATTATATGGAGAACGAGATTGACAGGCTGGCGAAAATAATCTGGGACTATCATCTCGTCCGTCATCAGCTGAAAAAGGCCGATTGTATTCTGGCGCTGGGAAGCCACGATCCAAGAACGGCAGGGCGGGGGATTGATTTATTCCTTGATGGCTACGCGCCCTTTCTTGTTTTTTCCGGCGGTTTCGGCAATTTGACCCGGGGTTTGTTTGATAAACCGGAAGCCGATCTGTTCGCCGAAATTGCCCTGAAACGCGGCGTGCCAAAAGAGAAGATTCTGATTGAAAACAAATCAACCAATACGGGCGAAAATTTTGCCTTTACACAGGATCTGCTGAAAAAGAAAGGCCTGGATTTCCACTCATTTATTGTCGTGCAAAAGCCCTATATGGAAAGGCGGACTTATGCCACCTTCCGCAAGGTCTGGCCGGAAAAGGAAGTCATCGTCACTTCCCCCCGGATTTCTTATGAAAATTATCCCAATGCCGATATATTAAAAGAGGATGTAATCAACATCATGGTCGGCGATTTGCAGAGGATCAGAATATATCCGGAAAAAGGCTTCCAGATTTATCAGGAAATTCCCGATGGCGTTTGGGATGCTTTTCAGAGATTGGTTGTCCTGGGCTATACCAGGCACCTTGTCGCCTGATTTCAGGCCGGTGCTTTGTTCAAGCCATCGGCGCAATAAGCGGGAACATCTTTCCTTCTAAAATAGGCCATATTCGGGCTTTCGGAAATGGTTTGCGACTTTGAGCCGACGGAGGGATGCCAGAGATGGAGCGCGCGCGCCTCAAGAATGAGCGATTGGCCGCGCAAACCGGCCTTGTAAAGCCGCCGCGCAAAATCGTCGTCCTCCAGCCCCCAGCCGACAAACTTTTCGTCAAAGCCGTTGACGCGTTCAATATCCTTGCGGAAGATTGAAAAATGGCATCCCAGAATTTTCGGCTTGTGCGCCGCGGCCAGCCCGAGGCGGCGCAGGAAGAGATTACGCTGAAACCGGCGGCGGATTTTGGACAGATGGTTTTTATCGGCTTCGTCCCAGAGCGTCTCCAGCAAACGCGCGCTGATTTCTCGGCTCAGCGCCAGGCGCGTGTTGTTTTCGTCAAGCATGGCGCGGTTGCCCGTGAGAAAACGTCCCGGCCTGGCATGGCGCAAATGAGTTGCCACCGTCTCCGGCAGTAATAAAATATCGCAGTCAATGGAAATAAGATAATCGCCGCCGGCGGCGCGGATGGCGTTGTTGCGCGCCGCGGCCAGCCGGTAGCCGTTGTGTTCCTGGCGCACGTAGCGGACCGGAATTTTACATTCGTCAAAAGCCCGTTGCATCACCTGGACTCCGGCATCCGAGCCATCATCTGAGATAACCACCTCATCAACCAGCACCGTGTTCAGCTCCAGCGCCCGCAAACAAGCCACAACCATTTCCGGCCGATTGTAGACGGTTATAAGAACACTGGTTTTCATGCCAATTCCTGCAAAAGGATTTTTGCCGCGCGATCTTCCGCGCCGGGGCTTCCAAGAATGCTTCGCACGCGGTCAAGTTCGCTGATCATTTTATTCCTCTCCGGCCCGCCGGCCAGAAGCGGCGCAATGGCCTGCGCCAGATTTTCAGGAGTGGCGGCTTGCTGGATAAATTCGGGGCAGATTTGCCTGCCGGCGACAATATTCACCATGCCCAGAAACGGCACGCGGATCAACATGCGTCCGGCCAGATAGGTCAGCATTCTTACGCGATAGACCACGACCATGGGGCAGCCCATCAAAGCCGTTTCAATAGTGGCGGTTCCGGAGGCCACCCAGGCGGCATCGGCCTGCCTCAGAATCTGGCGGGTCTGATCGGCCACCAGTGTGAATCGGCCGCCCATCCCCATGGCGGAGAGGGTTTCTTCTATCCAGCCGATTGCGTCGCGCGAAGCGGCCGCGATAATAAAACCGGCATTCGGGTTCTTTTTCCTCAAAATATCCGCGGCCCTTGCCATGACCGGCAGGATCAGGCTGATCTCCTGCTTCCTGCTGCCCGGTAATATGGCCACTTTTGGCGTTCGGCTTCCCGCCTTCGCGTAGTCCGCTGCAGGCGGACGCAGGAGGCCGCCGCCCCAGGGCAATGAAACCAAAGGCGCGGCGCGCGCCGCTTCCGTCAAGCTGACCAATGGATGGCCGACAAAATCAACCTTCAGTTTCGTTCCCCTGAACACATCGGCTTCAAAAGGAAAAATGGAAATCAAGCGGTCAACGTTTTCGGCCATGGATGGGATTCGGCCCCGGTTCCAGGCCCAGACCTGCGGGCAGATGTAATAAATGATTTTGAAACCCGAGCCATGGGCCTTTTTTGCGAAGCGCAGGTTAAAGCCGGGATAATCAACGAGCAGGACGGCATCCGGCTTGCGTTCCTGCAGAAGGCGGAGCATGTCCTGAAAAGTCTTTCTGAAGAAAAAATATTTGCGCAGGACTTCGCTGACGCCGAGCACGGCCATTTCGCGCGCCGGCCGGCATATTTCCATCCCGGTTTTTTCCAGTTCCTCGCCGCCGATGCCGAAAAAACTGATTTCATTGTTGCGGCGTTGCGCGGCGCGGACCAGCGCGGCGGCGTGCAGATCGCCGGATGTTTCGCCGGCAATAACCATGACTGATTTTTTCTTCACGGTTTTTCAGGAAGCTTGTTCGCGGATATGCCGGCAGATTTCGGCCGCCAGTTTCAGCGCTTCGGCGGCCTGTTCGCCGCTGACCACCGGATTGCTTTTAGTGCGCACACAATCAACGAATGAAGACAGCTCAATATCAAGGGCGTTGCCCTTTTCAATGGGGATCCGTTCCTTTTCTATTCTTCCGGCCCGGCGCCGGTATATTTCGCCGGTTTGCCGGTGATAGTCCAGCGAAATATAAGCGTCTTCCTGGAACACGCGGATTTTCCGCAGGCTTTCCGGGCTGATCCGGCTGGTGGTTACATTGGCCACGCAGCCGTTTTCAAATGTCAGGCGCACGTTGGCAATATCCTCGCTCGGGCTGAGCACCGGCACGCCCACCGCGTGAATTTCCCTGACCGGGGAGCGCACCAGATGGAGGATGATTTCAAGATCGTGGATCATCAGGTCCAGCACCACGCTTACCTCGGTGCCGCGCGGTTTGCCGCCAAAGAGCGGGGGCGTGGGATAGGGGCTGAGCCGGTGGGCTTCAATAAACCGCGGGCGCACCAGGATGGACTCCATAAATTGCATGACCGGATTGAATCTTTCAATATGGCCCACCTGCAGGACAAGTTTTCCGTTTCCGGCGGCGGCCACCATGGCTTCCGCCTCGGCCGTTGTTACCGCGATTGGTTTTTCCACCAGGAGATTGACCCCCCGCTCAATCATCTTCATCGCCACTTCGTGGTGCTTGTCGGCGGGGACAACAATGCTGGCCGCCTCCACCTGTGCGGCCAGTTCGTTAAAATCGCTGAAAACTTTTGTTTTGTATCGGGCGGCTATTTCCTGGGCCCGGCGGGTATTGAGGTCATAAACGCCGACCAGTTCCGCGTCCGGCAATTCGGAATAAACGCGGGCATGCCATTGTCCGAGGCTGCCGACTCCGACCACGCCGACCCGTATCTTGCGCGCATCACTAGCTTGTATTTCTTTCATTGCTAAACCCGTCTATAGAGATTAAAACATTGAACGTTCAACATCCAACATTCAACCTTGAACGAATGGATGGGTGTCCGATGTTCAAAGTTTCTTCAATGCATAAAACTCGGCCAGGATTTAGTGCAATTCCGCATCCGCCGCCACCAGCGCCAAATCCATCCGGTCCGCCTCCGCGATGATTTTCTCCGGCTCAAGCATGATGGTGCGGCCGGCTTCAAGCGCCAGGGCGGAGGCGCTTATCTTTTTCAGAACCTTCATGGTTTTCAAGCCGACCACCGGAATATCATAACGCATATCGTGGCCGCTTCTCGCGGCCTTGACCACCACCGCGCCCGGACCGCCCAGCCGGCCGGCGCGCAAAATGGCCTCATCCGTGCCTTCAAATGCTTCCACGGCCAGGATGGTACCTTCCTTGACGACGACTGTCTGGCCAATCTCAAGTCCGCTGACCGATTTGGCAACACGCCGGCCGAGTTCAATGTCCTTGTTTTCGCGTTCGGTGGGCGCGCGGCGGCTGAGTTGACCGGCTTTGGGAAGGGAGTTTTCCATGAAGCGCCAGGCCGGGAGCAACTGCACGCCGATGGCGGCAAATTCCGTGCAGACGGCGCCGAAGATCGTCCGCGCATTGCGCTGGCCCATTCTGGCCAGGAGCGCCAGCGCTTTGGCATCGGGCCTTAAGCGGAACAGGCTGATCGGCGAGATTTGCCCGGCCATCACGGCGTGTTTGATGCCGCTGGCCTTGATGGCCTCCAGCACGGCGCCCAGCTGGCCGAAATTGAACCATTGCGTCTCGTCGGAAAGTTTCTCAATTCCCGGCTCGGTTTCTTTTTTGAAGGCCGCCGCGAATATTTTCCGCACGCCCTGCCGGCGGGCCGATTCCGCCAGGGAAAGAGGATATATGCCGCGCCCGGCGATGATGGCCAATTCCTCCGGCACAAAAAAAGCATCGGTGTTCATTTAAAATCTCCGTTTTATTACTACAGGAAAAACTGTTCAACCGCAAGCTGCTTTGCTATGATTTTGAAAAAATTTACCAATGACAGAATTAAGGAACAATTTTTCCTGGTCAATATCGGCGCGGGAGGATTTTAACGAGTGCCGTCGCCGGCGCTACTGGGCCAAATACGGCATGTGGAACGGCTGGAACGCAAACGCCTCGCCCGTGCAGCGCGCCGCCTACCGTTTAAGCAAGATGGAAAACCGGTTCACGCTTCTCGGCAATGCCGTTGAGCTGGGGGTCAACTGGCTCATCCGTTCCCAGCAGGCCGGCCGCGCCGCGTCCGCGGAAGAAGCCTACGAGGCGGCTGCCAAGCCGTTTTTGAACCGATGCTGGGATGAGTCCCGGAAGGGATTGTGGAAAAGCAATCCCAAAAAGTTCTGCTGTCTGCACGAGCATTATTACTCCGGTCTGGAGAAGAACAGTGAAAAAGAAAAGGAAATGACCGCGGCCATGATTGCCAGAATCAAGCTCGGTCTGGGCAATTTTATTGCCAAAGTTCTGGCCGGCCTGAAACCGGTGAAAAAGGAACAGGAAATAGCCGTCAACACTGTCGCCATGGGGGATCCGGAATCGTTCAACCTGGAAGAGATCAAAATTTACGCCATTCCGGATTACGCTTATCTCAAGGATGGTAAACTGCATATTCACGATTGGAAGAGCGGCGGCGCGAAAGCGGCGCACAAGGACCAGATGGCGGTCTACGGCCTTTGGGCCGCGGTCAAACACAAAATCGCACCGGAGCAGGTCAACATTCACCTGGAATATCTTGCTTCCGGCGTCACGGACAGTCAGGAACTGGCTAAGGAAAGCCTGGTCAAAGCCCAGGAATTAATCCGCGAATCGGTCAATGAAATGGCTGAATATCTGGTGGAGGGCGATATAAAACGCAACGAGCCCCTTCCCAAAGACGACTGGGAAATGTGCGCGGACATGAATATATGCCGCAAATGCAATTTTTATGAGTTGTGCAAGCCGGAATTGGGGGGATGAAGCAGGCTATAGAAAACATTGAACTTCCAACGTCCAACATTCAACCCTGAACAGAAAAATTTGAATTCAGCAGAGCCTACTGATCCAACAGCCGTTTTTCAACTTCGGATTTTGAAAGACCGTTGACTGCAATTATTTTCCGCCTCTGGCTCAGCCCGCTTTTAATTGCGATATTGCTTTTGGGGATGTTAAGTTTTTTGCTCAGAAAAGAGATCAACGCTTCGTTGGCCTTGCCGTCAACCGGCGGGGCATGGAGTCTTATTTTCAAGGCGTCGCCGTGCAGTCCCTGAATGGCGTCCCTGGCCGCGCGCGGCACCGCGTGGCAGGTCAGGGCAATTCCATCGTTGCATTGTTTAATCCAGCTTGAATCCATAGGGCGTATTATGTATTTTTTAGGCGGTATTACAAGAACGCAGGAGCACAATTTTCAATATTGATATTGACAGTCGCCAAAAACGCTTCTACACATAGAATTTTCTGCTCATGGAAACAACGCTTAAAGATTATCTGCGGTTCGCGAAGGACTGCAATTTGATCCCGGTTACCAGGGAGGTCCTCTGCGATATGGAGACGCCGGTGGCGGTTTTGAGCCGGTTTTGCGGGCGGCAAAACGCCTTCCTCCTGGAAAGCGTGGAAGGCGGCGAGCAATGGGGCCGATATTCATTTATCGGTGTTGATCCCGAGCTACTGCTGGAAATTGATTATGCCCAACCGCAACATCAGGAATTACTGGCCGGCTTGCGTTCAATCTACAAGGGCATTCGTCCGGCGCCGGCGCCCGGCTTGCCGCGTTTCATCGGCGGCGGAGTGGGGTTTATCAGCTATGAAGCGGCGGGAGAATTTGAGCATTTGCCGCCGCCCAAGAAAACTTCCGGACAGAAAATAGAAGTTGTCAACCGCTTCCTGCGCGTTGACAAGCTGATCGTGTTTGACAATCTGCGCCATACGATTCAAATTGTCGTTTGTTCCCGGCCGGACAGTGAAAAGTCGCCGGAGACCGCTTTCCATTCCGCCTGCGCGGAAATAGATAAAATAGAAACCGTGCTGCGCCAGCCGTCCGTTTTGCGGAATGAAAATAAATATCCCGTGCCGGAATTCGTCTCCAATACGAGCCCGGAGGAATATTGCGCCATGGTCAAAAAGGCCAAGGAATACATCGTGGCGGGCGACATTATTCAGGCGGTCTTAAGTCAGCGCTTCAGCGCCGAAACAGCGGTCCCGCCCCTGGAAATCTACCGCGCCCTGCGGCTGTTGAACCCTTCGCCTTACATGTATTTTTTGAAAATCGGCGCGCAGACCCTCGTGGGTTCCTCGCCGGAGACTATGGTGCGCCTGACCGGCAACCGCATTGAACTCAGGCCCATTGCCGGGACAAGGCCGCGCGGGGCCAGCGAGCAGGAGGACCGCCGGCTGGCCGATGAGCTCCTTTCGGACGAAAAAGAAAAGGCGGAGCATGTCATGCTGGTTGACCTGGGGCGCAACGACGTCGGGCGCGTGGCGGAGACGGCGAGTGTGCAGGTGCGCGATTATATGACCATTGAGCGCTACAGCCATGTGATGCATATTGTCTCTCATGTGGAGGGCATCCTGCGGAAAAACTGCGATGCGGCCGATGTTTTAAAGGCCACCTTTCCGGCCGGAACGCTGTCCGGCGCGCCGAAAATCCGCGCGATGGAAATAATCAGGGAACTTGAACCCGGCCCGCGGGGAGCATACGGCGGGGCGGTCGGTTACATCGGTTATGATGGGAGCATGGACTTTGCCATTACCATAAGAACAATTGAAATTGCCCGCGCTGTCGTCTCAATCCAGGCGGGGGCGGGCATTGTATACAACTCGGAGCCGCAGCGCGAATTTGAGGAAACGTGCCACAAAGCCCAGGCCATGAAAGCGGCGGTGGCGCTTGCGGCCAATGGATTGAAGCTGGACGGAAACAACCCGGCATGAGAATCAATGGCAAAAGTTGATTCATAGAAGGCACGAAGAAAAAAAGTTGTCATTCCCGCCCGCCTGCAACGCTATGCGTAGCATTGCGGGCAGGCGCAAGCGGGAATCCAGGCTTGATTTGTTTTTTTCTGGATTCCCGATCTCGCCCGCCTATGGCGGGCAAGTCGGGAATGACAGAAAAGAATGAGCGGAAGATATAACTTATGATAGTAATGATAGACAACTACGATTCGTTCACCTACAACCTTGTGCATGCCCTTGGTTCGCTTGGGGTTGAAATCAAAGTGTTCCGCAACGATGCCGTCGGGGTGGAGGATGTCATCAAGCTGGGGCCCGAGGCCATTGTCATTTCGCCCGGTCCCTGCACGCCGAAAGAGGCGGGCATTTCGGTGGAGCTTGTCCGCCGTGTGTCCGGCCGCCTGCCCATTTTGGGCGTATGTCTCGGGCACCAGGCGGTGGGCGAAGCTTTTGGCGCCAAAATAATCGGCGCGAAAGCCATTATGCACGGGAAAACATCCATGGTTGCCCATAACGGCAGGGGGCTTTACGCCGGATTAAAAAATCCGTTCATTGCCGGGCGTTATCATTCACTGGCGGTTGCGCGGGAGAACCTGCCGCCGGAATTGCTTGTTGAAGCCGAGAGCGAGGACGGCGAAATCATGGGAATGCGGCATCAGAATCATCCCACTTACGGAATCCAGTTTCATCCCGAATCGGTCCTGACGCCGTCCGGCAAACGCTTGTTGCGCAATTTCCTTGATTTGGCATCGGAGGCGCGCAAACAATCCCGCTGATTCCGCCGTGTTTAAGCTAATCCGTGTCAATCCTGGAGAGGTCGCCGTTTATTGTTATGCCGCCATCCGCCGCGATAACCGCCCCATTTATATAAGAACTTTCGTCGGACGCCAGGAAGCATGCCAGTTCGGCTATTTCCTCGGGCGTGCCATAACGGCGCAGGGGCGTCCTGAGCTTTAGAAAACGTTCTTCATCAAAGACGCTGTTGGCAGGATTGCTCTTTCTCATCATCTCTGTCTGTATTGCCGCGGGGGCTATGCAGTTGACCCTTATATTAAAAGGCCCGTATTCTACCGCCATTGATTTTGTCAACTGCACGGTGGCGCCCTTTGTGGCGGTATAGGCATCACAGCCGGGGACGCCTATCAGGCCGGCACTGGAGGCCGTATTTATTATTGAGCCGCCGCCATGGCGCATCATAAGAGGTATTCCGTATTTACAGAAGAGATAGATGCTTTTAAGGTTTATATTTATGACTTTGTCCCATGCCTCCTCCTCTATTTCGGTTATTTTCCCGTCCTGGCCGGAGAGGAAGACCGAGGCATTGTTGTAGATGGCGTCCAATCTTCCATAATTTAGGTCTGTTTTTTTGATAACTTCCTCCACATCTGAACGGCGGGAAACGTCGCATTTTATGAACTCGCCTTTGAGTCCTTCTTTTTTCAGCCGGGAGGCAAGCACTGCGCCTTCGCTTTCATTCAGATCGGCGATGACAACGCGGGCGCCTTCCTGCGCGAATTTTATTGCCGCGGCCCGGCCTATTCCTCCGGCCCCGCCGGTGATAAGAGCGGTCTTGCCATTAAGCTTCATGTTTTTATTCCTTAATATTTCCCATTACAGTGGTGCAATTAATTTGCGGAAAAGGTACCGGAAATCGGTTCGGCGCACAACTGTATTTCAGACCGGCCTTAATTTGCAAAGATATTTATAGTTTTCCGATCTGCAATATGCTAGGCTTTTTGCGATTTTCATAAGAGGCAGGAGAACATGATAAGAAAAAAGATCATACCGCCGGCCGATGCGGAGTTTGATGTCAGCGAGGAGCACATCCTCAACAGCATCCGGCATCATATCAAATACACCCGCTGTAAAAACTGGGATTCGGCGACGATGTTTGATAAATATGAAAGCGTTGCCCTGGCCATCCGCGACCTGGCCGTGGAGCGGATGATTACAACCCAGGGCACATATTACGCCCATGATGTCAAGCGGGTTTATTATCTTTCCATGGAGTTCCTCATGGGCCGGCTTTTGTTCAATAATATTGTGGCATTGAAAGCAGACGTGATCGCAAAAAAAGCGATTGAAGACCTGGGCATTGATTTTGAATCGCTGTTCCGGACTGAAGAGGACGCCGGTCTGGGTAATGGCGGCCTGGGGCGGCTGGCGGCCTGCTTCCTGGATTCCATGGCCACCATGGAACTGCCGGCCTATGGCTATGGGATCCGCTATGAACACGGCATGTTCCGCCAGGAAATTGAAAACGGCTGGCAGAGAGAGCGGCCGGATGACTGGCTGAAGTTCGGTTATCCATGGGAAATGGTCCGGCCGGAATACACCATCCCGGTCCTGGTCTACGGCCATGTGGAGAAGATTAAAAAACCCGGCGGGGTCACGAAACAGGTCTGGCTTGACTGGCAGATGTTTGAGGGGTTGCCCTATGATATCCCCATTATCGGCTATAATAACAACACCGTTAATTTCCTCCGCCTCTGGAGCTCGCGCGCCAGCGAAGATTTTCGTTTGGACGTGTTCAACCAGGGCGATTATGTCAATGCCATGCAGGAGAAGAACTGGGCGGAAACCGTCACCAGGGTCTTGTATCCTTCCGATAATACCAGCATCGGCAAGGAGCTCCGCCTTCTTCAGGAATATTTTCTGGTGGCCTGCTCAATCCGCGACATTATGCGGCGCTTCCAGAAAAAACACAACCACCGCTGGGATGATTTCCCCAAAAAGAATGCCATCCAGCTCAATGACACCCATCCCGCCCTGGCCATCGTTGAGCTGATGCGGTTTTTTATTGACGAGGTTGAAATGCCCTGGGAAAAAGCCTGGGACTTGACCAGCAACACCTTTGCCTATACCAACCATACCATCATGCCGGAAGCGCTGGAAAGATGGCCGGTGCCCCTCCTTGAAAAGGTTTTGCCGCGCCACCTGCAGATTATCTATGAAATCAATTACCGCTTTCTCCAGCGGGTAGCGGTCCGCTATCCCGGCGATTCGGATCGCATGCGCGACATGTCGCTGATTGAAGAAAGCAAGCCGAAACAGGCGCGCATGGCAAACCTGGCGATTGTCGGCAGTCATGCGGTCAACGGCGTTTCGGAGCTTCACACCAGCCTGCTGAAAAGCCGCGTATTCAGCAATTTTGCCGGAATGTGGCCTAAAAAATTCAGCAATAAAACCAACGGCATCACGCAGAGGCGCTGGCTGCTGGCCTGCAACCAGCAGTTGGCCAGCCTGATCAGCGGGGCGATCGGCGACGGCTGGATAAAGGATCTTGGCCAGTTACGGCGCCTGGAGCCCCAGGCCGCTGACGCCGCGTTTCAAAACGCCTTTCGCGAAGTGAAGCTTCAGAACAAAATGCGGCTGGCAAAATATATTTACAAGACCACCGGAATTCATGTGGAGCCCTCTTCGCTCTTTGACGTCCAGATCAAAAGACTGCATGAATACAAGCGCCAGCTGCTGAACGCCCTGCATATTATTACCCTTTATCATCGCTTGAAAGCGAACCCCGCGGCGCATGTTGTCCCGCGGACGTTCATTTTCGGCGCCAAGGCCGCGCCCAGCTACACCATGGCCAAACATATCATCAAACTCATTACCAGCCTCGGCGAACGCATCAACAACGATTCCGACGTGCGCGACCGTCTGAAGGTCGTTTTCCTGCCGGACTACGAAGTTTCGCTGGCGGAACTTATTGTGCCGGCCGCCGATCTCTCGGAGCAGATATCAACCGCCGGCACGGAAGCCTCCGGCACGGGCAACATGAAACTGGCGCTCAACGGGGCCTTGACCATCGGAACGTGGGACGGCGCCAATATTGAAATAGCCCGCGAAGTCGGCCTGGAAAATGTTTTTGTTTTCGGATACCGGACCGGACAGCTGGCGCAATTAAGGCCGGTCTATAACCCCCTGGATTTTTACCAGGCGGACGCGGAGCTGCAAAAAGCGATTGACGCCCTGGTCAGCGGCGAATTCGGCGCCGATGAGCCTTCGGTCTTTGCCAAACTGCGTGATTCATTAATGCTTTATGGCGACCATTATTTTATCCTGGCCGATTATCGCCCCTACATTATGCGCCAGCAGCATGTGTCCGAGACTTTCAGTCAGCCGGCCGAATGGACGCGGAAGGCCATTTTGACCGTTGCCAGGATGGGTTTTTTTTCCAGCGACCGGACTATTCAGGAATATATGCGCGATATTTGGCAGGTAAAACCGTTGCCAATTAAACCCGAATTTGTTAAAGAGTTCAGTTACTAAAAGAAGGAGCCAGAATAGAATAAAAGAGTTTCCTTCCTGTCATTCCCGCGGAAGCGGGAATCCAGAAAAAATGTTCTGATCCTGGATTCCCGATCTCGCCTCGCGCAACGCGTGGCAAGTCGGGAATGACACATAGAAGGGGCGCATTCGGGTTCCTTGACTTAATTATAAAAGGACTAACAAATGAGGGAAAATAAATTATTGGTCTTTTCTATCCTGGCTTTGATTGTATTTTGCTTCAACGCCCGGGCGTATGATTCAATTCATATTTCCGCCGCGGAAAATGACACCAACGCCATGGCCGGCATTGTTGCCGGCGGGACCGATATCAATGTGCCCGAAAACAATCTCGGCTGTTCGGCCCTGCACAGGGCGGCCTGCTTTAACCGGCGTGACGCGGCCAGGTTTCTGATTGAGCGCGGCGCGGATGTGAACGCGCGCAACTATCTCGGGATGACGCCCCTTCATTATGCCGCGCTTTGCGGCCATCTTGAGCTGGCGGAAATGCTGCTGGAAAACAAAGGGCAGGTTAATGCGTTTGATTGTCATGGTTTAACCCCCCTGCATCTGTCCGCGCAATACGGCCGGGCGGAAATGATAGAGCTGCTGCTGGATTACGGCGCCGATCTTGATGCCAAAACCAACGACCGCGGGCTGACACCGCTGCACTGGGCGGCTTTCTGGGGCAATATTGAAGGGATCAACGCTCTGCTTAAAAACGGGGCCGATATCAATGCGCGCGACCATCTTGGCCGCACGCCGCTCACCTGGGCGGAACAGCATAATAATTATGATGCGGCTCGCCTGCTGGCGCGGAAAGGCGGCAAACGGAATCCGCGCGATCACGCCTCGCCGCTCAGCTTCATTGAACCCGCTGACTAAATAGCGCGAAGCGTGTTGCGCCGTGCGCATATCGTCATGCGCAAGGCGGCATGCAAATACACAATACGATATACGAAAATGCTTCCTGATTATCATATCCACACTCCATTCTGCAAGCACGCCGAAGGCGAACTGGCCGAATTTCAGGAGGCCGCCCGCCGGAAAAATCTGCCGGAAATCTGTTTTACCGACCATGTTCCCAATCCGGATGATTTTGACCAGGAACACAGGATGAGTCTGGACGAGTTTAATTTGTATGAAGAAAAAGTTTTATCCCTTTCGTCTCGCCTACGCCATAATGCCCCCCGGCCTGTCGCGGGGAAAAATGGCGAGACGACCCGCCATAGTCCGCCCGTGGCGGACGACGGCGGGGCCACCGTTATGGCTACGGCGAGCTTCACTTCTAATGCGCCTTCAATCCTGCTCGGTGTGGAGGCCGATTACTACAATGGCTGCGAGCGGTTCCTCGGCGAATGGCTGCCGCGCCAAAAGCTGGATCTCGTGATCGGGTCGGTCCATTTTATTGACAACTGGGGCTTTGATAATCCGGACGAGCGCGAAGTATGGGATAATGTTGATGTCGGCAACACCTGGCGCGCATATTTTGACTTGATCGGCCGCCTGGCTGACACCCGTTTTTTTGATGTGGTAGGTCACTTTGATCTTCCCAAAAAATTCGGCTATTCCCCCGGCGAACGCGCTGTCAGGGAGATGGTCGGGCCGGTTATGGAAAAAATTGCCCGCGCGCAAATGGCAATTGAAATCAATACCTCGGGCTTGCGCAAGCCGGTCAGGGAAATTTATCCTTCCCTCACGCTGCTCGGCCTGGCGCGCGACCATGGCATCCCGGTTTGTTTCGGATCAGACGCCCATAAACCGGACGAAGTCGGCTATGAATTTGCGGACGCTCTGGACTGGGCCCGCCAGGCGGGATATACGGAAGCCGTGCGTTTTTTCCAACGGCGGAAAATAAAATACGCTCTTCCGGCCGGATAGGAAACCAGGGCCGGCCCGGCAATAAAAGCGATGAGGATATAATGTCATTAGTCCGCTTCAGTGTATCGCTGGATCAGGGGTTGGTGGAGAAATTTGACCGGAAGATCCGGAGCGAACGTTGTCCGACCCGTTCCAAGGCGGTTGGCGACCTCATTCGCAAGACCTTTGTTGAGGAAGAATGGCTCGGGGGCGGGGAAGTGGCCGGAGCAATCGTGCTGGTCTACGATCATCACAAACCGGATTTGCTCCGCAAGCTGACGGATATCCAGCATGCAAGCCACGACTTGATTATCTCAACGCAGCATATCCATCTTGATCACGATAACTGCCTTGAAATTATTGCAGTCAAGGGCAAGCCGCTTGAAATAGACGGAGTTATTAAACGTCTTAAGGCCGTTAAAGGATTGAAGCACATCTCATTCGCCTCCGGCACCACCGGCAAACGCCTGTCCTGAGCAGGGGCGAAGGGGTTGGTCTGCCCCCGGTCGGATCGGGGCTTCTCCATGTTCCGCGTTTTCATATTTTTCTTTTTTTGCTTGCATAATGTTACGATTTATAAAATAGTATCACTCGTTTGGCATGCCCGGAAATAAATCCGGCATGGAATAATAAGAAAGGGGTGCGGCAAGTGAGACAGAGATTAAAAGCCGGTCTTCTGGCCGGCGGTTTATTGTCAATGGCAACCGTTTCATTCGCGGCGCGTCCATTGATCATTGACGACGCCGATCCGCTGGATTTCCAGAAGTGCAAAATTGAGGCCGGCGGCTGGCATGAGAAGGATGGTTCCTGTCATAACTGGGACTGGCCCATCGGCCTGGGATTCGGCCTTGTTCCCAGCCTGGAAGTGAACCTCGGACTGGGCGGCACATTCCAGCAGCGGACCGAAATTGACGAAAACGGAACGGAATGCATCAACAGCGCAAACGGCATGGGGGATTTGACCCTCAACGCCAAATGGCAGTTTCTGGAGGAAACAACCTGGATCCCCCGCCAGGCCATAGTCCCGGCCATCAAGTTCCCCACGGCCGACAAGGACCAGGGACTGGGCAGCGGCAAAATTGATTACGATGCCACCTGGATCGCCTCAAAGTCATTTACCGAAAAAATGGGCGGGCATGTCAATGCCGGATATTCCTTTATCGGCGAACCCTCCGGCGAAGACGTTGGCGACATTATCCATTATGGCGTGGCGCTTGATTACAAAATCGCCAATCCGCTCCAGTGGGTGGGCGAAATCTATGCGGAAAAAGAATTAATGAGCGGGACTGACCACGTCATCATGTTCAATACCGGTTTACGCTGGATCGCAGTTGAAGGCCTGACCTTTGACGCGGCGGCCGGCTCGCATATCAGCAGCGCCGGGCCGGATCTGACCGCCACGGCCGGCTTGACCTGGGAATTCGGTTTTACGAAAAAAGAAGACAAATAAAATGAAAGGATAATAACCATGCATATGGCAGATGCTCTGATTTCACCCGCGGTGGGCGGGACATTGTGGGTCGTAAGCGCGGGTTTAATTGCTTATTGCGCGCGGAAATTAAAACAAACCATGCGGGACAATCTGGTTCCGATGATGGGCGTGCTGGGCGCTTTTATCTTCGCCGCGCAGATGATCAACTTTTCAATCCCCGGCACAGGATCGAGCGGCCACCTGGGAGGCGGACTCATTCTGAGCGTTTTGCTCGGACCCCATGCGGCTTTTCTTGTGATTGCATCCGTCCTGACCGTGCAGGCCTTTTTCTTTGCCGATGGCGGCTTGCTGGCGCTCGGGTGCAATATATTTAATCTGGGTTTTTTCCCGGCCTTCATTGCGTATCCTTTTATTTACCGGCCGCTGGCCGGCGGCGCCGGCAGCGTTTCCCGGTCCTGGATCGCCGCGATTGTGGCCGCCGTTGTCGGCCTGCAACTCGGCGCGTTCAGCGTGGTGCTTGAGACGAAAGCTTCCGGCATCTCGGAACTGCCTTTCGGCACCTTTGTTCTTTTAATGCTGCCTATTCATCTGGCGATCGGAGTCGTTGAGGGGTTGGCGACGGCCGCGGTTGTCTCGTTTGTGGCGCGCACGCGGCCGGAGGTCTTGGCCGCCGCGCCGGTTGCCGCGGAAGACAAGACCGGCTTGCGGCCGGTGCTGATCGGACTTGCGATAGCCGCTCTGATCGTCGGCGGGGCCGTAAGCTGGTTTGCTTCCACGCATCCCGACGGGTTGGAATGGTCCATCGCCAAAGTGACGGGCAAGGAAGAGATTTCCGGTTCAGACGGCGGTATTCATCGGAAACTTACGGCCGTTCAGGAGAAAACGGCTTTCCTGCCGGATTACGGTTTCAAGTCGGCGGAAGCCGCGGGCGTTAACGCTGAAAAAGCCTCCGCCGAAAGCGCCGCGGTTGAATCGGAATCATGGCCCGCGGTTACGGCGGGAACGTCCGTCTCAGGCATCGTCGGCGGGTTGATCACGCTTGGCCTGGTTTGTCTGATCGGTTTCGTCTTGAAAGAGAGGCGCATAAACGTATGATTTCCATTTATGCGTTTTGGCAACTGGTTTGAAATCGGCCGGATGGACGAACTGGCGCGGCAGGATACGCCTGTGCATCGGCTGGATGCGCGTGCCAAGCTTCTTGCGACCGGGGCCTTTATTGTCGCTCTCATGTCGTTTTCCCGTTATGAGATATCCGCCTTAATGCCTTTTTGTCTCTATCCTTTTGTTCTCATTTCGCTTGGCCGCATCCCATTCGGATTTATTTTCCGGAAAATTATTATCGCGGCGCCCTTTGCCATCATTATCGGCATTTTCAATCCGTTTTTTGACCGCCAGCCGGCGCTGGTAATTGGATCGTTTGCCATATCCGGCGGATGGCTGTCGTTCGCCTCAATCATTATTCGTTTCGGATTGACGGCCGGCGCGGCATTGGCGCTGGTGGCTTGCACCGGCATATACCGTCTTTGCGCGGGGTTGGAACGGATGGGATTGCCGCGGGTTTTTGCCGTGCAATTGTTGTTTCTGTATCGCTATTTGTTCGTTATTGCGGACGAAGGATCACAAATGAAGCGAAGCCTGGAACTGCGCGCGACCGGCCTCATGCCTGTCGGTCTCCGCGTTTACGGTTCGTTGGTGGGGCATTTGCTTTTGCGGGCCATGGCGCGCTCGGAAAGAATATATCAGGCCATGGTTGCGCGCGGATTTGATGGCGAGATAAAAATTGCGCAAAAAACCTCGTTCCAGTCGGCGGATTGGACATTTCTGTTCGGGTGGATTTTCTTTTTTACCGTTGCCCGCACGTGGAATATTTCTGATTGGCTTGGACGCATGCTTGCCGGGAGCGCGCCGTGAGCCACCATATTATCGATGTTCGTGATTTATGTTTTGCTTATCCCGATGGCACGGAAGCGCTAAAAGGAGTCTCATTCCGCATTGTGCACGGCAATGCCGTTGCCGTGGTCGGCGCCAACGGCGCGGGCAAATCCACCTTGCTGTTGCATCTCAACGGATATCTGAGCCCCGGGCGCGGCGAAGTCCGCATCGGCGAGACGCCCTTGACGCGCGCGACCGCGGTCGGTGTCCGGCGCACCGTGGGCATGGTCTTTCAGGACCCGGACGACCAGCTTTTCATGCCGACCGTGTTTGAGGATATCGCCTTCGGCCCGGTGCAGTCCGGCCTGCCTGCGGAGGAAGTTGAACGCCGCGCAACCATGGCGCTGGAAAGAGTCGGCATGGCTCACTTGAGAGATCGCCCGCCTTACAGGCTCTCGGCGGGCGAAAAACGCGCCGTGACAATCGCAACCGTCCTGGCCATGGAACCGGCGATCCTGGTAATGGACGAGCCTTCCTCTAACCTTGATCCGCGCGGCCGCCGGCGGCTGATTGAATTGCTCAGGTCGTTTGAACACACGAGGATCATCGCGACCCACGACCTGGAACTGGTGGTTGAACTTTGCAGCCGTGTCATCTTGCTGGATGGCGGCCGCATTGCCGCCGACGGTCCGACTCTTGAACTGTTGAATGACGAACAATTAATGCTGGCGCACGGTCTTGAGCGACCGCACAGCCTCTGCCATCTCCATCCGCATATGGACGCGCAAAAGTGAAATTACCCCGGGTATTCGGCGCCATGCTTGCGGCAGTGTTTGTATCAGCAGCGGCCTGCTCCGTTTATGCGGAAGGGGAAATAAAATCCGCCGACATTCCGGGCGCGGCGACCGCGGATAAATATATAGAGATTCAGCGGGGACTGGAGGCCGCCGTTGCCGCGTGTCTCTTTAACGCTTATGTCTCGCGCGGCCAGGTCAACAACGATCAGCCGATCGTTGAGCCGCAGGTTGAAATTACAAAATACGGCGTGTATTTTAACGCCTGCGGATTTCTGGATTTAACCGACCGCGTCACCGGACATCGCGATTTTGAAGAGGTGGACTTGACGGCCGGCTATAAATTTCCGCTGAAAGACATTAAAGCCCGCCTTGGCATCATTGACTATCTTTATCCCAATCAATCCTCGCCGGAAACACGCGAAGTGTTCGGAGTGTTTGAATATCCCAATTTTATTCTGACGCCGCGCATTGAATGCTACTACGACTTTGTCCGGGCCAGGGGGATGTATGTTTTCGCCGCGCTGGAACATGAATTTAATTTGCTGAATGATAAAATGCGGTTCACGCCCGGCGTTTCCTCCGGGTGGGGGTCAAGCACCTACAACGATTATTTTTTTAATGCCGGCAAAGGCGCTTTGAATGACGGCAATGTATACACGCAGTTAGAATATGATCTGACGGAAACACTCACTTTCGGCGTATCGGCCTCTTACATGTGGCTTTATGACGCGGATATCCGCGAGGGAGCGCATGATAAATATTTTGACACAAAACACTGGATATTCGGCGTAAAGCTTGAATACGACATGTAGCCCGATTGACCGGCCAGAGCCGCAAGCTGACGGCGGAAAAGTGTTCGCGGAGGGCGGCGGCCTTGGACCTGTTGAGCAACGAGAATCTTATGGCGGGGCACGATCTTGAGTGTCCGGCCAGTCTGCGGCACTTGCCAAGCGGGGCTCGCGAAGCGTAAAACGTCGTTCGCAAGAATCTTCCGGGAGATGCGCTTCACGAACGACGTTTTTTTATTCGCCCGCAACTTCAATATAGGTGCGGTCAGGGTTGAAATAGATATTGGTAGTGCTGAGGGCGTAACCGACAATCCTGACAACATGGTTTGTCCCGGTCGGCCTGATTGCGGTGATCTGGTTGTTGTTGGTGGACAAATAAATGATTTGGCCGGCTGTAAATCCCCAGGCGTTGGTGCAATGTCCGTTCAACAGAAGGCCGTTGCCTGTAATGCTGTCCCCAAGCGCAATTCCCAGCAAACCGCTGGCCGTGCTGGTTGAGATGGCGCTGGCCACAGCCCAAGTGCCGTCAGGCTGATAATAATAAACGTTTGAATATGCAATGGTGCCGCCGCCTGTTTTCATTACCACGGCATTATCCCAGGCATTTGACCGGGCATTCAATCCGTTTACATTATTGCTGATTGACGTCTGAGCCGATTGCACCAGGTCAACGTGTTGGCTGATGGCGGTCTGGGCCGACTGAATCAGGTCAACATGCTGGCTGACCGACCCGATCTGGGTGGTATGCAGATTCACGGTGTTACTGATTGCGGTCTGGGCCGACTGCACGAGGTCAACGTGTTGGCTGACCGACCCGATCTGGGTGGTATGCAGATTCACGGTGTTACTGATTGCGGTCTGGGCTGACTGCACCAGGTCAACGTGTTGACTGATCGCCGTTTGGGCCGATTGGACAAGGTCAACGTGTTGGCTGATTGACCCAACCTGGGTGGCTTGCAAGGTGATGTTCGTTTGCAAGGCGCCCGTGGATACGTTAAGACTACCGACGGCTATGTTCAATGTGCCCGTGGCTCCCTGCAATTTGTACAAATCGTTGGTCAGATTGCCGCCGGTCACTTCATTCCAGTTGGAGATCGGCATTCCTCCCAAGCTGATGTAATTTGTGGCGCCGGCTTCATTCGTAAGCGCAATGGTTAAGTTGTTGCTTATAATCAGCGCGCCGCTCATGGTGTCGCCCGCCTTGCGGACATAGCTCGTTGATACAATGCCTGACTCAGGGACATTGGTAAGCCCGGCGCCGTTGCCGGCGAATAAAACATTATTGGTCAGGGGACCGGTCATGATCCCGCCGGCGAGCGGCACTCGCGCATTGACCGCGGTCCAAAGTTCGCCGGTGGCGGCGCTGTAAGTGGCGGCCAGCACGCGCGCGTTGATTCCGGCCCACATGTCATTCGTGGCCGCGGTTACGTCTGACTGCATGGCGCGCAGATTGATCGCGGTCCAGAGATCATTGGTGGCCGGCGTAAAGGTGACCTGAACCCAGTTGGTAAAAATCGGGTCATGTTCGGTAACGACAATGCCAACCGACTGCCATGTGCCGACGCCGGATCCATCGGAAGCCAATACATATCCGGCCGTGGCGCCGGTCGGTATTTTAATGCCCGTTGCCTGGATCGTGCCGTTAACATCCAGCTTGACAGCCGGATTGGTCGTGCCAACGCCAAGATAACCGCTCGTTTGATTTTCATAAACGTTTGAGCCCATGATTGTCCGGGCCGTCAACGCATAGGCCGAGGCCGTTATCTGCTGGCGGGGCGTCATTGTTTCGCCGTTGATCCCCAGCTCAAGATAAATGTTATTCTGCGCGAAGACCGAGGCCGGAATGGGGGTCTGCGAGCCGAGAATAACCGAATATACACCGTCCCGGACAACAACGCCGGTCTGGGTTTCCGACCAGAGGAGATTGCCGTCCGTGACAGCATCATAAATATTAAACGAGAGATTAACGGTGGTGTTTACACGCCGGCCGTAGGCGTCAAGCAGGCGGGCCTGGTAATTGATCTGCCCGGTGTCGGCCGCCATAAGCGGCAAGGTAACGGCCAGCCCCAGGGCAATTGCGCTGATTTTATAAACGTTAAATAATTTGATTTTTTTCATGGTCTTCTCTCCTACCGTTAATTTGTATTTTATTCTATGGAAATTCGTTTTTATCTGCGGTTGCCGCGCGCGGAAATGCTCTGCGGGCCGTCTGTTGATTCATCAAGATGCCAGACGGCATCGTGCTGATCACGGTAAAAAACCGCGGCATCCGCCAGGCCGTCGCCGTCATAATCGCCGGAGATCGGCCGATACCCGGTGCCGCCGCCCCATTTGATTCCCCAGATCAGTTGGTCAAGTTTGTAATTCATGACATACCATAATCCGCTGTCCCGCCCGTAGGCGGCCATGTCCGCGCAACCATCGCCGTCGTAATCATCGGAAAACATGGTGAAACCTGGCCCGCCATAACCCGCCGTAATGGGCAGATAACCGCTGCCCGACATGGCGATGGCCAGGGCGCCCAGCGCCTCATTGTAGACTATCGGATCAGCCTTGTCGTCCATGTCAAAATCTCCGGCAAAGGACGCATAGCCGGAACCGCCAAAGGGCGCTGAAATCGGGAGGTATCCATTGGCCGACAACGCTAAGGTCCAAAACCCGGACTGATGGTGATAGACGGCCGGGTCGGCGCGTTGATCACCGTCATAATCGGCCGGAACCGGGCTATAGCCGGGCCCGCCGAAACCAGGCACATCAACCTCCGTATATCCGATAGAAGAAAGCAAAACCACCCATGTGCCGGAGCTTTCCTGGTAGACGGCCGGGTCGGTTTTATGGTCCCCGTCGTAATCCTCAAGCGCTGTCACGGCATCCGGCAAGCCGAACGAGAAGCGGAAAACTTCCTGGGTTGATGAAGAAAAAACAAAATACCAGACTTGGCCGGGCGCGTAGTAATACCAGCAGTCCGATTTGCCGTCACCGTCAAAATCATCCCGGACGCGCATGACCCGGCGGTCATAAGGGAATATAAATCCGCCGTAACTGGCGCCTTCAACATCATTCGTGACCGCCGTGAAGGGGCAGGAGGCGCCGGAGGAACTGAGCACCGAATACGAAGCGCTTTGGCTCCAGTTTCCAACCGTGTCAACAGCGTGCCACTGCCAGTCATCCGCGCCAGCCAGGGTCAGCATCAGACACCACAAGACAACCGCGCCCCATAGCGCCGGGCCAGTGGCCGCTTGCCGCCCCGGGCGGCGACGCGGCGGTCGCAACATTAAATATCCTTTTGGCATAAAAAACATCCAGCAATAGTATTTAGTATTGAATATAAACAATAGAGATATATTTTGAAAAAGTCAATGGTTTTTTTTAATTTTTTTGGGATTTTTTTTGGAAATTATATCCGGAAAATATTGCCCAATTTCCGGCCGAGCAGGCGGTTTATGCCGAGAATGGCGACAAATAGAAATGCCATGGCCCAGACGCCAAAAGCCGCTGCCAGATAGCGGCCGTTGCCAAGCAGTTGAAAGAGCTCATAAAGCGCCTTGGTAATCGGGTAATGAATCTGTCTCTGCGCCAACATCAGCGAATCGGAGACTTCCAGCATGGCGAAACTGAATGCCAGCAGTCCGCCCGCCAGAAGGTTGGCGCCGATCAACGGCAGCGTAATGGCCCGGATCGTCCGGATGGGCGAACTGCCGACACTGGCGGCCGCCTCTTCAAACACGGCCGGTGTCTGCTGCAGACCGGCGGAGGCGGCGCGCACAACATAGGGCAGACGGCGGACCGCATAGGCAATGACCAGCAGGCCGGCCGGATTGTTGGCCGGGTTCATGGCCGCAAATATGGCGCCGGGCTGGCTCATTCCAATGTAACCAAAGGCCAGGACAATGCCGGGCACGGCCAGGGGCAGCATGGCGGCCGCGTCCAGCCAGCCGCGCCAGCGCAGTCTGGTGCGCTCCACCACAATCGCAATCGCAACCCCAAGCGCCACATCAATGAACGCGGCCAGCAATGAATAAAAGAGGCTGTTGCGTATGCTGGGGACAATGAGGTTATGACTGAGCGCGTTGAGATAATGGGCAAAAGTCCATTTGGAAGGCAGGATGGTCTGGTACCAGCTTGAGGCAACACTCGTGAGCACCACGCCAATATGGGGCAGCACAGCCAGGACAAAAATGAGGGAAAAGAAAAACAAGGCGATCACAAGCGAAACGCCTTTCAGCGGAATGAGCGTCCCCGCCTGGGCTCCCTTCTGAACCATGGCATATTGATAACGGCCCAGGGTCAATTTGCCCGTGCCATAGATGAACACAACCACCATCAGCATAATCGCCACCAGGGCGTATGGCAGAGGGTTTGAGCCGATGTCCTTCAAACCGTCAAAAATCTGCACCGCAGTCAGGCGGTTATAATCAAAAATCAACGGCGTGCCAAGCTCGGTAAATGACCAGATAAACACGATGGCACTGCCGGCAAATATGCCGGGAGTGATAAGCGGAATGGTTATCCGGCGGAAACGGCCGAAGCCGGCCAGCCCCAGACTGGCCGCGGCTTCTTCCATTGATGAATCAACATTGGCCAGCGCGGCCAGCGCGTTCAAATAGAAAATCGGATAAAGATGCAGGGCCTCGGTCAGCGCCACGGCAAAAAAGCGCCCCTGTCCGAGCCAGTCGCGGGCGTTTGACCATTCGCACAACCCCGCCTTGACCAGCACCGCATTTAAAAAACCGTTTTGACCGAGAATCTGCTGGATGCCGATCGCGCCGACAAAAGGCGGCAGAATTAAAGGCACGAGAATGAGAGAACTGAACATCTGTTTGCCGGGGAATGAGCAGCGCGCCGCGAGGGCCGCCAGCGGCAGGCCGATGCCCATGACAATAATGGTGGTAACGGACGCCAGCGCCAGGCTGTTCAGCAATCCTTCCGCATAAACCGGATTTCGCATTGCCTCGCGCAAGATGGAGAGCGTCCAGCGTCCGTCAAAAATGACGGCATTGCGGAGCACCCAGAACAGGGGCCAGAAAAAGAAGAGCATGAAAAAAACAGCCGTAAAAAATGCGATAATAATGGCTTGATAGTGTTTCATGATTCCGATCGTAATACAGGGGCTCCGCTTGCCTGCCCGCAGTCGCTACGCGACAGCGTTGCGGGCGGGTCGGAGTCCGTTTTTTTACCGATGGGCACGCGCAAGCGCGGCCCCTACAAATTATGCGTCCTTATTTTCCTCCCCGGGCCAATTCTGCGGCCTGCCGGTATTGATCCCTGAAGAATATCGTCCATTCGCGGATCAGTCTGGCTTCTTCAAGTTTATTGGTGATGACGGCGGCGGTTGTTGTCAGCGCGGTGCTGCGTTCTGCGGCCGGGGGCAGGGCCGAAAAAGCCGCCATGGCTTGCGGACAGGCCGCCGGACCGCCGTTTTCGTTAATTGCTTTCCAAGCCTGTTGCAGTTCATCGTGGGGGTCAATGCACATGGAACGGATCAGCGTCCTGATAACGCCAAAAAGCGGGCCGGTCCAGGAAGCATGATAGGCAAAACGGGCGGCCTGCTGGTAGGGTAAAGCCCCGGGATCAGACATGCGCGCGAGGTATTCCGGAACGTATAAATCGCGCCGCACCGGCAGGCGGCGCAGAGCATAGCGGATGGGCCCGTTTGGGAGGCCGACGCGCGTGTTCCAGATCAACTGGCCGTCCACGCTCAGGCAGAAATCAATGAACCGTTCCGCTTGTCCGCGGTGGGGCGCCCCGCGCAGCATGCTGATCGGATCAACAGAGATAGAAGAACCGCCTTCCGGCGTGATATATTTCATCCTGGCGGAGGATTCATTGCGCTCAATGGCCTCGCTTTCAAATCGTCCATAGAAATCAATGCACATGCCGGCTGCGGCATTGCCCTGGGCAACATCAACCGCCACTTTGCCGGCCGCATCGGTGAAATATCTTGCGTTGGCGCCGATCTGGCGGATCAGGCCGAAAGCGCGTTGCCAGCCTTCCGCCAGATCGGATTCCTCTGCGTTTTCGGCTGTTTTCCCGCGGTTGGCGAGGTGAATGGAAATTTGCTGCTGAATAAGCATTTCAAAGGCCTTGTTGATGGAGCCGCTCTTGGTCGGATCAGCGAGGGCAATATGTTCAAAAAACCGGTAGTCGGCCAGGTCCTGCCATTGACGCAGGGGGGAAGGAACGCCGCAATATTTAAGGGAGTCTTCATTGTAGCAGATTCCAAAACTGCTCAGGCAGCAGCCATACCAGCGGTCATCGGGATCATAAAATGTTTCGCCCGAAAAACGGCTGGGGATGATTGCTTCGTTGAGCCATTCCGGATGGCGTTCGCGCAATCCGCAGGGGACGGTATGTCCTTTTTTGGCCTGAAGCGCATGGTCATATTGTCCGCCGCCGAAAAAAAGATCAACCCCGATGCCCGGCAGTCCGGCCCGTTCGGCCGCCTGAAAGGAACTGTCAAGATAGCGCGCTATTTCGCTTGCGCCGCCGATGTTGCGCCAGTCAATGTCAACGTCCTGATGAAAATTATTGAGATGCCAGCGGCGGAAGGCATGCTCAAATTCATACTGCACCGCCTCGTTGTGCGGGCTGACAATGACCAGCGGAAGCGCATTGCCGCCCGTTGCTTCCCTGGCCGGCCGGAGCAAAAAGGGGATTGCCAGGAGCAAAAGCAGGGCGAAAACATAAACAGAATCAACAGGTCGGATCGTTCTCATCTATTCCTTGGCGCTCTGCCGCGCGGAGACCAGCAGAAGCATCGGCCCCACAAAAAACGCCTTACCGATGAAATAAAGGCCGATGCCGGCCGAGACAACATCATTGCCGCGGTCAAAACCGGTCTTGGATAAAATCCATAATCCGGCGCCGAAACATAAAGCAAATGATAACACCGCCGATATGAACCCGATTCTTTGAATGATGGAATGCATGTTTTTGCTCCCGTTTTTACCCGTCCAAGCGGTTGACTGATCCCGTTGTTTTGTGGGAAAATCATAAAATGTTTTTTCTCGTTTTTCAACAACAAATGCTGGACAACGCCGGCATGATGAATAGAATGAGGCCGATCGTAAAAACATGTGTAGAAAATCCAAAAATCAAACGTTTTTAACTGCAAAGCTTGTCATATTGTCAGATATAACACATTATGAATCAGACAGATAGCATTGATATTCGCCCGGGTTGCGGCGGGAAAAACTGGAATTTTTGCGCGTCGGCGGGCTGGGCCCTTGAAAACTGCCGCATCGGCATGCAAACCGACCGCGGCCGTTCCGAGGCTTTATTGAAGCCCAAATCCCATTTGGGTCTGTTGCATACTTTGCATTTCAAACGGATTTCGGATGGCGCCCTTGAAATATGGCAGACGCTTGAAAATCTTTCCGGACGAAAGGTCTTGATCTCCGAAATTGAGATGGCAAGCGGCATGCTTGATCTGGCGGGCAGCGGCTGGATGGTCATGCACAGCGAGCTATTCAAATCGGAAAAATATTTCGGCGGCTTCAGTTATTATACCGGCGGCTTGTTCGCGCCTTTGCCCGGGATTGAAGGAGAATTTGGAATTTCGGAAGACACGCCTTTTCCGGGCATTTTTTTCATGCATCCGGAACGCGGCGCGGTGCTGATGGCAACGCTCACCCAGCAGCGCTGCAAACCGGCTTGGAAAATATCCGCGTCCGGCCGGAGCATCAGGCTTGCGGCGCGCGATTATTTTTCGGGAATCCCCGCCATTCCGCTGGAAGCCGGCGGTAAATTTGAGACAGAATGCTGGGTTATCCTGGCGGGGCGCGGTTCCATTCCGGAATTAATAGATGCCTATTACGGCCTGCTGCGGAAAAGGATTGATTTCCCGGGGCGCACGAGCGCCCTGCGCGAAGAGATAGTGTGGGGCTCATGGAACTATAATGTCCGCCCCAAAGGACACGGCGATATTGACGAAGCCTATATCCGTTCCAACGCCCGGGCCTTGCAAAAGATGAACAACAAAGTGCGCTGGATGATGATTGATGATGGTTACCAGCGCATCAAACCGCGGCGTCTGCACCGCCAGCGCGGTGTGTTCGCCTTCCATTATTCCGGGATTGATATATTTGACCCGGCGCTTAAAACGCCGCATGAACCCTCCCGTTTTCCGAAGGGCATGCAAAGCCTGGCCGCCGACATCCGGAAAGCCGGACTGAAGCCGGCCATCTGGTGCACGCCGGCCGTTACCGTGGATGGACCTCTGGTTAAGAAGCATCCGGAATGGAAGATGCGGATTTCCGGACAGCGGCAGTTTGCGGATCCGACCGCCTATCTTGATTATTCCATTCCGGAAGTGCGCGATTATACCCGCCGGGCATGGGACACCATTTTCAACCAGTGGGGATACCAGGGGCTTAAATTGGATTTCTGGACGCCGGCTTTTGAAATCCCCGAGCTTCAATTTCATGACCGCACGCGCACGGCCATTGAATGGCGCAATGCCTTCCTGGCGGATATTCGCGCCCTGGTGCCGGTCGGCGGATTCCTTTTGACTTGCTGCACGACCAATGCCGGCAACCCCTTCTTGGGACGGTTTGCCGATGCATCCCGGTGCGGAGAGGACCTTGGCGACGGGACATGGGATGTGGTGCTGACCGCCGCCACGTGGCTGAGCGCGGCGGTTTTGTTTTACCGGGGCGATTGTCTTCTGGCGGATCCCGACAGCATTGGCTGGTGTCCTGCCATGAGCGAAAACGAAAATCGTCTCTGGGCCACGCTGGCGTTAATGTCCGGCGGAATGTGCGAAATCGGCGGGGATATGGCGCGCCTTGTTCCGGAAGCAAAAAAAATACTGGATGCCGTCAACCGTTTCTGGCGGCCGGCCTTAAAATCAGTTAACGAGATAACCGGCCCCCGGCCTTTTGCCCTGCCGTCAGAATACTGGCGGCTGGAAAGGCCGGATGGCGGCTGGCAGGCGCTGATAAATTGGCGCAGATATCCCCGCCAATGGGCGCTTAAATCCGGGCGTGACTTCTGGTCCGCCAAGCCCGTCTCGGCGGCGACCCTGCTCCCGAGACACGCGGCCGCGCTGATGAAATTGAAATGAATTTTACCGCAGCAAACAGGACGCAAACGAATTACGCCATGAAAGTTGAACTGCTTGCCATTACGCCGCGCGCGGAGGAAGTGATTGAATTTGCCGGCCGGGTCTGCTACCAGAGCGCGGACAAGCGCACGGCCGGCAGCGCCGCAAAACTGATCGCCCGGCTGATCGCCATGGGCCATGGATCGCCGCTGGAACATGCCTACGCCACTTTTTATATCAGCGGCTGTTCGCGCGCCATGACCCACCAGTTAGTCCGGCACCGGCTGATGTCGGTCTCCCAGCAGAGTCAGCGTTACGTGGATGAAAAATCATTTGCCTATGTCATGCCGCCATCGGTGTCCGGCGAACAGAAGAAAGAATTTGAAAATGACATGGAATCAATCCGCGCCATGTATGCCAGGTGGCGGGAACACGGCCTGAAGAAAGAGGACGCCCGGTTTGTTTTGCCGAACGCCTGTGCGAGCGAAATCGTGATCAGCGCCAATTTTCGCGAATTCCGGCATATTTTTGCGGTGCGCTGCGCCCCGCAGGCCCAGTGGGAAATCAGGCAGGCCTGCTCCTTGATGCTCAGGGAATTGCATCGCCACGCGCCGAGCGTTTTCCAGGACCAGATGGCCATGATTGACAATGACAAAACCCCGGGCAAGAAAAAAATAATGATTACTCAGAAGTCAGAATGAAAAGACACGAAGTGTCATTCCCGCGCAAGCGGGAATCCAGTATGATCAAAGGCCTGGATTCCGCATCAAGTGCGGAATGACAATCCTATAAGAGTCATTTGTTATAGACTGCTATTCTGGATTCTGACTCCTGGATGCATGGATAGTAACGAAATAAAAATATTATGCCATCCAAACCAAAAATAGTCATTGTCGGATCGCTGGCGTTTGACAATGTTGCCACGCCCTTTGCCGCGCGCAAGAACGCCCTGGGCGGTTCGGCCAGTTTTGCGTGCGCTGCGGCCTCTTTTTTTGCCAGGTGCGGCATGGTGGCCGTGGCCGGCGCTGATTTTTCGCGCGTTTCGCTGGGCAAGCTGAAAAAATTCGGCATTGATTTGCGCGGGCTGCAAATCGCAAAAGGCAAGACATTCCGCTGGTCCGGAGTTTACGAAAAAGATTTTAACAACCGCCGCACCTTGTGCACCAAATTAAACGTGTTTGAGTCCTTCATGCCGAAGTTGCCGACCGCATACCGGCCAAGCCCCTTTTTGTTTCTGGCCAACATAGCCCCGGCGCTCCAGGCGCATGTCATGGAGCAGGTTGATGCGCCGCAGTTTGTCATGGCGGACACCATGGATTTATGGATCAACACCACCCGCGCCGACCTGTTGAAATTGATAAAAAAGGTTGATCTTTTGCTTCTCAATGATTCTGAGGCGCGGCACCTTTCCGGCGCGCACCATCTTGTCACCGCCGCGCACCGGCTCTTAAAGCTCGGACCGCGCTATTTGATCATCAAAAAGGGCGAGCATGGCAGCATGCTGATTTCCCGGGACAGCACTTTTCTGCTGCCGGCTTTTCCGGTGGATAATGTCATTGACCCGACCGGCGCGGGCGATGCTTTTGCCGGGGGATTCATCGGCTGTCTGGCGGCCCAGAAAAATCTTTCCGGCGCGAACCTGCGCAAGGCCGGCCCGCAGGCTTTGTCCGCATTGCGGCGGGCGATGGTTTACGGCACCATAACAGCTTCGTTTGCCGTGGAATCCTTCAGCATTGACAGGCTTGCGGCAATCACGCGCCAGGAAGTCAGGCTGCGCGCCGCTGAATTTTTGGGAATGGTCAATCCGCCGCCGGCGGATTAGAGTCTGCCCAGTTGTTCATCCACGGCCGTCAGAATATCATCCACGGTGCGCATGGTCTGCAGTTTGCGCTTCAACTCATTGCTCTTTTCAAAACCGCGGAAATAGCCGACCAAATGTGCCCGGAAATGGAGAGCGGCGTCATATTCGGCGCTGTGCCGCGCGCGGCGTCTGGTTTTTCTGGCCTTTTCCTTGTGGATGACGAACAGCCGCAAATGTTCTTCAATAATCGCCCGGTGTTCCTTGAGCGAATGCGGCTGATGCGGTTTGCCACCCAGCGCCGACCAGACTTCATCAAATATCCATGGATTTCCGATGGCGGCTTTGCCGATCATCACGCCATCCACCCCCGTTTCGGCGATCATCCGTAACGCATCCCCGGCCGATGCCACCCCGCCGTTGCCGATCACCGGGATTGAGCGCTCTGACTTGATTTTTGCCAGCGCCGGCCAGTCGGCCGGCCCGGCATGGCGGGCGCGCGCAAAACGGGCATGGATCGTGATCGCACTCCCTCCGCTTTCTTCCACGGCCTGGGCAATTTCCGAGATGTTCATGCGGTCGGGCGCCACACCCAGGCGCGTCTTCACGGTAACCGGCAGCGCCACGGTTTGTTTTATTGTCCGCACAATGTGCGCGATTTTTTCCGGATGCTTCATCATGGCCGCGCCGGCACCCTTGGCCACAATTTTGGATACCGGGCATCCGCAGTTCAAATCAATCGCCTGGAAGCGGCCTGTTTTTTCAAGAATCAGCGCGGCCTGGGCGAGGGTATCCGGGTTTGAGCCGTAAATATGGGCCGCAATCGGTCGTTCCCCGGGCAGGGTGTCAAGAATATGGAACGAAGGTTTGGAGCCGCGCACAATTCCTTCGGCGCTGGTGACCTCGGTGGAGGCCATGCCGCAATGATAACGCCGGGCCAGGCCGCGCGCGACCGCATCGGTATAGCCGGCCATGGGGGCAAGCATGACCGGGAAATCCACCGTCATGGCGCCGATCCGGAGCGGTTTAAGAATCACAATATCCTTTCGCAATGAGGGATTAAAATCGCGTCTTCACTTAATTTTACATAAACACAAACAAGAAAGGCAGACATATATGAAATTAAAACCTGTAAAACAAGTTTTTTCCTTAATTTTTGCACGAACATCACTATGTTGTATTATCTGTATTTTCGGATATTATTTGTCAGTCTTTCTATATTCGGATTCGTGATGCACTGCGTCACAAATTGAGTTGGACCAGTTACCGATGGAATTTACTGCTTGACGGTTCATGATTAAGTGCTATTCTTAATACAAAAAACAGTATCAGAAAGGGGTTGCTAATGAATATGATCGCTGCTCAAGAGGTCAAGCGGCGCGGTATAGCCGCCGTGGATGAATTGCTCACACAGGGACCGGTCCAGATCGTGAAGAACAACCGCCCGCGTTATGTGGTCATCAGCGAAGAAGAATACGAGATGCTCATGACTGACTTGGCGGAGGCCCGTTTGGCGGCATCCGAAGCGGACGTCAAGGCCGGCCGCGTTCAGCGCGGTTCGTCCGTAACATTGATGGCGGAATTACGCAAGGACGTCTGACATGGCGCTGAACTCCACCCCCCGTGTATTCACGCTGGTTTGGACCGAAACCTTCCTGCGGACCACGCGTAAATTCCTGCGGCGGCATCGGGACATGAGAGGGTTATTTGAAGACGTTTTGCGTCAGTTGGAGACCGATCCTGCGTCCCCACGCCTGCGTCTGCATCCATTACAGGGCCGTCACCGCGGTAAACATGCCGTCCGGCTAACGTATGAACATCGTATTATCCTCATTCTTCGCATGACGGCCAAGGAGATTGTCCTGTTGGATGTGGGCTCGCATGATGAAGTCTACCGAGGATAATTTTCTGTCCCGCGCCGAAAATAATATTCATGATCCGTATCTCAACGCTGATTAGGAATCATGCCTGTATTCTCTTTGCCGGATTGAGTTGCAGACAATGACAGAGTTTTGGCGATTTCGCCGCTTAATGAGGCGCATTCCATGCTCAGCGTTTTAACCAGTCCGGAATAATTGTGCGGCTCAATCGGCTGGATGAACTCCGATTTTTTTATAGACAATATTTTTTTGCTTTCCTGATCAATCACCGACCACTGAACGGTGAGAGAGAGGTTCTTGTCAAGCCGGCTTTCCAGCCGGACAACATCCATGATCACCTGATACTTGACGGTGATGTCTAAATTCCAGGGAGACATTTCCAGGGTTGCGCCGGGCAGAATGACGGAAAGATTTGCGAAGAACAGGCGCGACAAAGCAATATCCAGAGGCTCCCCCCAGCGGTCAAACTGGGCGAAAGTGATCAGGTTTTCGGCATCCTGAGTCACGATTTGCGGCCGGTTTTGATATTCCGGGATCTTGACCGGTCCGATGCCGATGATCACGGATGATGGGACGTTAAATTTTTCCCCGGCGTAACTCTCATCCAGGGCTTGCAGGGCGTAAAAGCGCGGCGTCGGACTGTTTGGTATCGCAACGCATCCGCCCAATGCCAAAACGATGATCAGGCAGGTTGATTTCATAATATATAAACTACTTGTAAAAATTTTTTTCTTTAGCCTTCTGACCCACCCCCCGCTTGCTACTCTGCGAAGTAAGCCTTCGCTACGAAGCACGAGTCGCGTACCCCTCCTCGCCTCGGCGTAGCCTCCGGCGAAGCCTGGGCAAGGAGGGGAGCCGAAGTCCTTGTTCCGGAAACTCTTTCCGCCGCAGGCGGATCCGCCTCTGGCGGAAAGTTCCCCTCCTTTGGAGGGGTGGCCGACCTTCCTTCGCCCGCCGGAGCGGGCTACGCGAAGGCGGGAGGCCAGGGTGGGTTCCGGACAGACTCTTGCAGCTGACTCATATCCAAGTTCGAATTGTTTCATCTTAGTCTCCTCCTTTGGAAATTGATTTGCCTTTTAGCAACGCTTCGGGGTGCTGTTCAAGGTATTCAAGGAACAAACGCACAGAGCGGGCGGTGAGGGTGGCCTCCTGAATCGCGTCGTTCATGCCGCGGAAACCTTCCGAATTAACGAGCTTGTTAAGTCCCGCCGTGGTGCCTTTCAGATTTTCCGCAATGTCTTTTACGGGCAGTTTTTCCGTAAGCTGGAAAATATCCGGCTTCATGGGAATAGTGGGCAATTCCGGATAGTCCTTTATGATCCCCAGCAGGTTGACCGACGTGTCGGGATAGAAATCAAACGAAACGATAAGCTGACCCGTGACGTAGCTCAGCATATCAAGCTGGGCGCGCAGGCCATCCTTGATCAGGCGGTTATAATCGGGGTGCCCCATCCCTTTGGGTGTGCCTTTGACCCGTGACAACTCCACCTCAATGATCACCGGAATGTAGATGGCCCTGTTGTCTTTGTCAAAGAGCAGGTCCACTTCCTTTACATAACCGATTTTGACGCCCCGGAAAACGACCGGCGCGCCGGCCGAGAGGCCCTTGACCGAGCCGTCAAAAAACAAAACGTATTTGTCCGTTTTTTTGAACAACATTCCGGAACCGAAGACCGAGATGCCCGCGATCAACAACGCCAATGCCACGACCACGAATATGCCCACCACCGTTTTGTTGGCTTTTCTGCTCATTATTTTTTTTCTCCTCTTGTTAAAAACCGTATGACCCTTGAGTCGCGGGAAGTGGCCAGAAGTTCCCTGGGGTTTCCCGCGGCGATCATGCTTTTGCTTTCCTCGTCCAGAAAGATCGCGTTGGTTCCCACGGCAAAAATGCTGGCCAGTTCGTGCGTGACCACCAGGATGGTTGAGTCAAACGTGTCCCTTAATTCAAGGATCAGATCGTCAAGCATTTTGGCGCTCACGGGATCAAGTCCCGCCGAGGGTTCGTCAAAAAATACGATGTTCGGATCAAGGGCGATGGCCCGCGCCAATCCCGCCCTTTTGCGCATGCCGCCGCTTAATTCCGAAGGATAAAAATTAGCATAACCCCGCAGGCCGACCAGCGCAAGTTTCAATTCCGCCATTTCCCTTATCTCGTCCGCGGAAAGTTTTGAATGCAACTGCAGGGGCAGGGCGACGTTTTCCCAGAGCGTCAGCGAGCTCCAGAGCGCCCCGCCCTGATAAAGGACACCGAAGCGGCGCATCATGGCCTGCTGCCGCGCCTCGTCCGCGTCCCAGAAATTTTTACCGTCATATAAAACTTCCCCTTTGATGGGCTTCAGCAAGCCGACCAGGGACTTGAGCAGGGTGCTTTTGCCGCATCCGCTGCCGCCCATGACGATAAAAATATCGCCTTTGTTGACGGTGAAATTGAGATGGTGCATCACGGGAAAATCATCATAACTCAAATCCAAGTTGCGCACTTCAATGGCCGGTTGCAGGTTTGAATTCATCAACTGATCCCCAAAATTTGGCAAATAAAGGTTATGACCGCGGTCGCGATAACGATGAAGGTGATGGCCGAGACCACGGCGGTGGTGGTGGCCTGGCCGACGCCGGCCGCGCTTCTTTCACACTTCATGCCGTGAAAACACCCCGCCACGGCGACAATTACGCCGAAAGCCAGGCTGTTGATCAGTCCCACCCAGAGGTTGCTCAGCTTCACGGCCATCTGCGTATGATGCCAATACTCAATGGGATTAATGCCCAACATAGTGGCGCAGATGAAAAGTCCGCCGAGAATGCCCATGATGTCCGCATAAAGTGTCAGAAGCGGCAGCATGATAACCAGGGCCAGCACGCGCGGCACCACCAGGAAATCAATGGGATCCACCCCAAAGGTCTTGAGCGCGTCTATTTCTTCGTTGGTCTGCATGATCCCCAGTTCCGCGGCAAAAGAGGCACCGGTGCGGCCGGCCATGAGTATGCCGGCCATGACGGCGCCCATCACGCGCACCATGGCAATGCCGACGATGTGGGCGACGAAAATCTGGGCGCCGAACATTTTCAACTGGATCGCGCCCACAAAGGCAAAAATTATGCCCACCAATATGCTGATCAGGGACACAAGCAACAAGGCGTCCACGCTGCAGCGCTGCATGATATAAAGAAAATCGTCCCTGCGAAAGGAACCCTTGCCCATCGCCAGCCGGCCGAACGCCAGGGCGATTTCACCCAGAAAATCAATGAGCTCGCGCGCATCCTCATAAGTCTGCGCCACTTGGTTGCCGATCTTCTCAAAAAAAGCGGCGCGCTTGGGCTGGTGCGGTATGATTTTGCCGGACATGGCCGCGTAAGACGATTCAAAAATTTTCAACACGCCTTGCGGCAGGCCTTCCTGCACAAAGCGGACATTTCTTAACCGGCAGGCGCCGTCCAGACGCAACAGGAAGGCAACCAGGGCGCTGTCCCACTTCAGCGTTTTGGAAGTCTCAAAGGTGATTTGTTCCAGGTCCGTGTGTTTTGCCATTTGGGCGATGACCTCGTCCGTGTCGGGCAGGCCGGCGGCGATGTGCCAATCCCCGCTCAGTTTGAGCCGTAGCGTTTTCGGCGTGGAATAATCAAAGACGAGTTTCTCCTCAGACATTTTTGCCCTTTTATTATCTTTCCCGTTGATTCCCTTTTTTTATGAGATTAGCCGGTTATAATTAAAAAGCAAGCAATTGCAGACGCCCGTTATTCCGCGTCCGGCCAAAAACTGTGCAGGATTATCCCGGTCGCGATAGGATGGGTCGCGACCTCCTGGAGGTTGACATTCCGGTCTGCTTTTTCTACTTTACCCGCCATGCAAATATTTCTTACCTGCCGTGCATAATTCACAGGAGCTACTCATGGATGCCGGACGCGGGTCCTCTTTCCGGGGAGGCCGAAGAATAATTTCTTGTCTGTGCCTTTTCTGTTTACTGCTTGAATGCGGCGTCGTTCTGGCGCCAATTTTAAAGACCGGGTATTTTTCTGATGACCTGATGAGCGCGATGGAAAATGCCCGGGCCCATTACATGGGCTGGAATATTTTCCAATATTATCTCCAGCAGATTCATGCGCTGATATGGGATGGACGCAGGTTAATGCTTTTTGCCAGTCCCCTGGTCATCCCCTACCTTGTCCCAAACCTGATTCTTTATAAATCCATGGTTGTGGCCGCTGTTACCGGGAATGTCATCCTGTTTGCTTATTATCTCAACCGTGTTTTAAAGAGCCGATATTTTGGTTTCCTCGTGGCGGGGATCATCCCGCTCTTGCTCCAATTCCGGCTTTACCATGATCCGGTTCTGTCGTTCCATCTTTTCCTGCAGGTGATGGCTTTTTGGATGCTTCTTACGCTCTTTTTTTTAGATCGTTATTTGGTTACCCGGCAACGGCACAACCTGATCATCAGTCTCATTGCCTTTAACCTTTTCCTGTATTCCTATGAAGTCAGCTATCTTTTCCCCGTGGTGATAGCCGGGGCGATCTGGTTGGCCAATCGCACCGTAACGTTTCGCCAGATATGTCTCCTCATAATGCCATACGCCCTATCCGCGCTTGTCGCCGTCGGCCTGGCTTTGCTGGTTCGCGTCGCAATTGGCACGACCTACGAAGGGGCCCAATTACGATTTGCCCCGTTCCTTGTCTGTAAAACGTTCGCCTACCAGGTGTTCTCGGCATTCCCGTTAAGTTATCATCTCGGCCGGCATGGAGTGTTGTTCGGTCATACCTTGTCGGCCTGCGCCGGCAAAATTATCCCAACCGATCTGTTGGCGCTCGGCGCGTTGGTTTTTTTATATCTGGCGGGAGCAGGATTTAAGCGGTTGCGCGTCAAGCGATTCATGGTCCTGGGCGGATTGCTGCTTGTCTTTCCGGCGGTTATGACAGCGATATCTAAAAAATACCAATATGAAATACCATATCAGGGATTAGGGGTGGGCTACATTGTTGTCTATCTTCAATACTTTGGAACGGCATTACTGCTTGGCGCCGTTGTCGTTCTTATCAATCATATTCGGACAAGATGTTTGCGCCTGTTCGTTCATGGCGCTATGCTCGCCGGCTTAACCGGGGCGCTCCTGATAACGCTTCAGGACAACCGCTTGGTGATTGCGAAGGCCAATGCGGCTTTGACAATCCGCTGGGTCTATTTGGAAAACGCCTTGCAAAAAGGGGTGCTCGCGCCAGTGCCGCCGGATGCCGCGGTGTTAATGAAAGATGATTATGACTATGTCCCGGATGGGTTCTCAACTGATTATGAAGGCTGGGCGTATTCCTATCCGTGGCGGAACAAATATTTTGTGTTTCAATATGCCGAGAAAAGGGTCAGGACTTTCCAGAAGCTGAGGCCTTTTCTTGACGCGCCGGGTGACGGCAAATATATTCTTATCATGAGCAATTGCCATTCGGCCAAACACCCGGCCGGCGCGTGCGTCAATCTCTACCTTGTCAATCAAGTCCGCGAACAAACCAACGCGGTTGATCTTTATGTGACCAGACAAACAAGATGGAATTCCGGTGATAATCAAACCGAATGCATGACCGGTCAAACGATGATTACCATTGACAAATTCAACGAGAAATAACGGGAAATTCAGTCCGGCGGAGGCAGATTAAAATAGCCGAAGTTGATTTTTGGAAATTTACGATGAATATGCTTCATCAGGTTCGTTATGCCCATCGGATTCCGATCTCCGACAGGACAGGCCCGGTCAACCGTGTCCATGTACCAGTCCGGATCAATGTTCAGGTTCCGCCACTGGATCATGTTTGGAGCGGTTTTTTCAAGCAGTCTGGAAAACGCCCGGTATTCTTCCGGGGCATCGGTCACGCCGGGGAACGTTAAGTAGTTAATGGAAATCCACACGCCGGCCTTGCGGGCGATATGGAATGATTTCAGGACATCATCAAAGGAATAACTGCGGCATTGGTAATACGCGGCATAGAGCGCCGGCCGGGCGCTGTTGAGCGAAATACGGATGCTGTCAATCCCCGCGGCGGCCAGCCGTTCAATAACATCCGGCATGCTTCCATTGGTATTGAGATGGATGGTTCCGCGTTTTGTTTGTTTGCGTATGGCGCGTATGGCTTCTTCAATCAAATCGCCCTTGAGGAGCGGCTCGCCTTCGCAACCCTGTCCGAAGCTGATCATCGCGCGGGGCGCTTTTTGCAGATGCGGGACCGCGATTTCAATTATTTCTTCCACGGTCGGGACAAAACCAATCCGTCTTTGCGGGGCTTGGATTGACTTGGAGTCCTGTTTGGAAATGCATCCCTGGCACGCGGCGTTACAGCCGCCGGACACGGCGATCGGCGCTTCCCAGCGTTGCAGGAAGAGATTGGCGGCGTTGGGACAACCATATTCCTTCACACAGACTTTGGCATGATGGGCCACCAGCCGGTTCCCTGGAAATTTACGGATCCAGCGGCGGATTTCGCGGTGGACTTTTTTCATGTCAAAGCGTGCAATATCATGTTTGGGGTCGCGATCCACCCGTAAGGCCGGGACATAAAATTTACCGCGGTACCAACAGACAGCGCAGTAGCAGAAGAGCGGAAGCCGTGGCGCCGTTTTGGCTGTTGCAAAGGCGGCGAGCGAGAGGGCCACATAACCGGGGGGCAGAAAAGCGGCGACGGCAACCTGATCATGATCCGCCGCTTGAATGGTTCCTTTTGGATTGAACCCGAGCGCGCGGCGTCCGGGGAGCAGAAAAAGCCGGCTTGTTGTCGGGAGCGGAATAAGCAGTCCTGGGTCAATCGGATAGATGATGTTTCCACTCCGACCCGCGGCGGCCAGTTCAGGCCGATCAATAATCCTTCCCTTGCTGTCCGCCTCCACGGTTATGGGAAAAGAAGTCATGGAATGAAAGGATAAAAGAAAAACAGGGAGAATGAAACCTGATTTTTGAGTAATAACTTCGTCATAATTACAGCCGCGATTGAAATCAATATTTATCTTTTTTGATATTTATGAAACAATAGTACCTGGAATGTTGTTTAATCTTATTGAGGAGAAATATGACTAATGGCTCCCATGAAGAACTCATGCTGCAAGTTCAGCGCGGTAATATGGCGGCTTTTGAACTGCTGTTTGAGCAATATCGCCTGCCGGTCTTCAATTTTCTCTACCGGATGGTGAACGGGGAACGTGGGTCGGCGGAAGACCTGTTACAGGAGGTTTTCGTGAAAATCTATGATGCGCGGAAATATTACGAGCCCACGGCCAAATTTTCAACCTGGCTTTTCACGATCGTCAGGAATCATTGTCTGAACTTTCTCATGTCGCGCCGTTACCGGCAAGGCCGGCAGACGATATCCCTGGAAGCCATGACCGAAGAACATCAAGGAAAGGTCGGGGGAACCGGCGAAATCGGCGAATTGCTGGAACAGGCCATTGGCCGCCTTCCGGACGAATACAAGGAAGTTTTTATTTTACACGCGGTGGAAGGCATGTCGCATCAGGACGTGGCCGAGGTTTTAAAAATGAACCCGGCCACGGTAAGAACCAATTATCACCGGGCGCGGACAATCCTCCGCGAAAAAGTCGGCGCCTGTTTAACCCGGAAAGGAATAAAAAATGAACTGCAATGAATGCCTCAAGATGCTTTCCGAATACTGCGATCATGAGCTGGACAAAACGGCCGCCCGGGAAGTCAAAGCCCACTTGAAAAAATGCCCGGCCTGCCGGCAACAACAGCGGCTTATGGAATCAATGATCGTGGATGCCATGTCGCTAACCCGCCACGCGCCGAGCATGGAATGCCTGCTCAACACCACCGGCGCCATCCACAAACGGGCGGGAATGGTGCGGCGGACCGAGTTCGGCCCGGTGCTGGATTTCGACGAGCTGGCCGACTACCTGCGGGTTGACCGGGAAATCATCGGACAATATATTGATGAAATCCCTTCTTTTGAATTGGGCGGCAAATTGCTTTTCAGGAAGAAGAGCCTTGAAGCCTGGATTGAAAGCAAGGAAACCGGCTTCCGGCTTCAACGCACGGAAAAACAATTACATGAACCGTCAGGCTTTGCCAATGAACCGTTAGTAATAGGAGGAGTATCATGAAAAATTCAACAAAAAAAACGCAAGCCGTTAACGCCGGGAAGCAGGAAGACGCCGATATTAAGCTCGTATCGGCGATATTGCTGGATGCGTGCGAAAACCGGGCTTCCGATATCCACATTGAATGGGTGGCCGGCAAAATGCGCGTCCGTCTGCGTGTGGATGGATGCCTGCGCGAGTCAAACGTGCCCATCCCGGCTGAAATGCAAAACCAGGTTATTACTCGGCTGAAGATCATGGCCGACTTGAATGAGAAGGAAGCCCGCCTCCCTCAGGATGGGCGCATCCTAATCAAGGTAAAGGATAAAGATTATGACTTGCGCGTTTCAGTGGTGCCGTATACCACGGGCGAGTCGTTTGTGATCCGCATCCTCTCCCGCCAGACCGTGGTTCTTGAACTGGACCGGATCGGGTTCACCCAGTCCAATTTGGAAAAACTGAGGCATTGGATTAAACGGCCCAATGGGTTAATTATCGCAGGCGGTGTAACGGGTTCGGGCAAAACCACCCTGCTTTATTGTATCCTGCAGACATTGAACTCGCCTGAAGTAAAAATCACAACCGTTGAAGACCCGGTGGAATATATTATTGAGGGCGTCAATCAGCAGATGGTTAACGTGAACGCCGGCGTTACCTTTGCCCGGGCGCTGCGCTGTCAGTTGCGGCAGGATCCCGACATAATGCTGGTGGGTGAAATCAGGGACCTTGAAACTGTCCAGATAGAAATCCAGGCCGCCCTGACCGGTCACCTGGTATTGACCACTCTTCACACTCCCGGCGCACCGGAAACGATTCGGCGCCTGCTGGATATTGGCGTGGAGCCATTCCTGGTTAACAACACGTTAATCGGAACGGTTAACCAGATGCTGGTCCGAAAGATATGCGAGCACTGCAAGGAGGAATACAAACCGGAGGATTGGGTGATGGATTTTCTGGGCCCGCATAAGCCGAAACAATTTTTCCGCGGCAAGGGCTGTGCAAAGTGCCATAATTTCGGTTATCGGGGAAGAACGGCCATTCATGAAATGCTGGAACTGGACGATCCTTTGCGGAAACTTATCGCCAAGGACGCCGGTGCAGAAGAACTGCGCCAGCAGGCGCTTACCTCTGGAATGATCTCCATGAAGGCCGATGGCCTCGCTAAGGCCAGCCAAGGCATCACCACCGTAGAAGAAGTGTTGCGGACCTGTGTGGTATAAATTGAATGCGGGAAATGATTCAGACGTATTGACGGCGATGGCCACCAACCCGGTGGTGTATCACGAAGCCACATTGGATGGACGTCGCCTTGGGTAAAGATAAAATCAGCGCGGGGTTGTGTCAGGCGGGCCGCCATCCACCGGAAGAATCGTGGCGCCGTAATGAGTGACACTGTTCATGACGCGCCGATAAGAGGCCGGCGGCTGGCCGATATATTTATGGAATGCCGTGTAGTATCGGGTTGGCGATAAAAAACCAGATTTAGAAACGATATCCGGAACTTTTCATTAGCGTCTGACATATCAGGCGCTAAACCAGCACGATTTTTATATTGCCGGACAATTGACAATCTCAAAACATATGATATGATACTTTTGAATTTGTATGACAAAGGAGGTGTTTGCATGAGCATGGCAACGGTAGGCTCAAGATATCAGGTGGTGATTCCGCGTGAGGCGCGCAGGCTGATTCCCCTGCGGCCGCACAGCAAGGTTAACATCGTGGTGCGGGATAATTGCCTGGTGGTTTATCCGGTCAACGTGGCGCGTTGGCGCGGTATAGGGAAAGCATTGGCAACCGGCAAGGACGCCACTGACTATGTCCGCGCTTTGCGGTCCGAATGGAGCCGGCGCGCATGAAATTGCCTTCTCTTTTACATGACGGACACGATGTCGTTCTGGATACGATGATCTTTATCTATCTTTTCGAGGACGACCAGAAATATGGCCGTTGTTGTGAATGGCTGCTTCAACAGGCGGCGGAAGGAGTTTTTACGGGAGTGATTACACCGGTGACGGCGGCTGAATTACTGGTGAAGCCGCTTCAATCAAAACGGACCGCACTGGCCGACCATTATCGGGATGCGTTGCGAAGCTTGCCGAATATTCGTCTGGTGGATATTTCTCCGGAAACGGGGTTTATGGCCGGAGCCCTCAGGGCAAAATACAACCTGCCGCTGCCGGATATGATTCAAGCCGCGACAGCCATGGAAATAAACAGTAGCGCCCTGATTTCCAACGATAAGGCCCTGCAACGCGTCAAAGAAGTGAATGTTATTCTGCTCGATTCGCTGATCTGATTTAAGAATACGGTCATAGGCCCTGCCATCCTCCATAGCCCATCAGCCTTGGGCGAAGATAAAATCAGCGCGGGGTTGCGTCGGGCAGGCCGCCATCCACCGGAATCGTGGCGCCGGTCGTCGGCGTCTGGCGCGTGGCAAAAAAGAGGACTGCATTTGCAACATGGGTGGCCGTGACCCTTGCTTTCAGCAGATTGCGGTTGCGGTAATATTCCTCCAAACCCTTTTCATCCAGTCCCCGTGCTTTCATGCGCGAGGGGCCGACTTCGGCCCACAGGCCGGATTTGCGTTGGCCATCGGAAAATACGGCATCCGGAGCCACCATGTTGACCCGGATATCAAACGGCGCATATTCCAGGCTGGCAATCCGGGCCAACTGATGACTGGCAGCCTTGGTGGCGCTGTAAGCTCCGAACTGGGCGCCCGGGGAAAAAACATTTTTGGTGGAAATCAGGATGATGTCGCCGCCTGTGTTCTGCCGGCTTAAAATTCGCCCGGCTTCTGCCAGGGTGAGCAGGGTGCCCTCAACATTGACTTTTTCCAGCTTGCGAAAGGCTTCCGGATCCAAATCCATTAAAGGGGCCACCATGGCAATGCCGGCGTTGATCACGACAATATCAACGCCTCCCCACCGGTTTGCCACTTCCGCAAATCCGGCTGTGACTGACTCTTTATCCGTCACATCCATTTGAACTCCAATGATACGATCAGGCGCCAGAGGCTTTAGTTCATTAACCAAATTGTCCAACGATTCCCGGATTAGATCGGTGGCGGCGACATGATAACCATGTTCCAGCAGTTTTCGGCAAATGCCGGCCCCGATAGCGCCGGCCGCGCCGGTTACGACGGCAATTTTGGATTTTACGCCGGATGGCGGACAATGCTCAATCTGGAACGGCCCGGCATCAGCTACTTTGACGCGGACAGGCGCCGCTCCATGCTGGGCAATGAATTTATCAATGGCCGCGCGAAATTTTTCCCGGACAGTTTCCGCCGGCGCGTTCTCATCCCAAGCATTGATTTGGAGGGGAGGCAGGGCTGATTGCTTGGCGTTAAGTATTAAAGTTAGGTCTGACCCCAGAATGACCCGGGAATAGGGATCGTCCTCATTGCCGGAGCGTTTGGCCAGCAGTCCCCGCAAAACAGGTAGGACAAAATATAGTTGCCGCGATGTCATTTTATTTGCCGCCGGATTGTCCTTTTAATTTCCCATACAATTTTAAGGACTCGGCCGGTTTCAGGTTTTTATGAACCACCTGATGCACGGCCTTGATCATGGCCGTAGGCGCATCGCTCTGGAAGATATTGCGGCCCATATCAACACCCGAGGCTCCTTCCTGGACGGCATTGTAGGCCATGGTCAAGGCGTCAAGTTCGGGCAGTTTCTTTCCACCAGCCATGACAATGGGGACGGGGCAGGAAGCTGTGATTGTGTCAAAGCCCTCCGCCACGTAATATGTTTTGACTATGTGCGCGCCAAGTTCCGCGCAAATCCGGCAGGCCAGACGGAAATATTTGGCATCACGGACCATGTCCTTCCCCACGGCCGTCACGGCCATGACGGGAATCCCGTAGCGGTTGCCCATGTCAACCAGACGGGTCATGTTATGCACGGAGCGGGTCTCAAATTCGCCGCCAATAAAAACTTGTATTGCCAACGCCGACACATTCATGCGAATGGCGTCCTCAATATCAACGGCGATTTCTTCGTTGGAAAGTTCTTTCAGAATGCTGGGCCCGCCGCTGGCGCGCATCACAATCGGTTTGGAGCAGGCGGGAGGAATCGTGGTCCGCAGGATGCCGCGGGTCAGCATGAGCGCATCCGCGTCGGGCACGAGCGGAACGATGTTCAGATCAATCCTTTCCAGACCGGTCGTCGGCCCCTGGAAATAACCATGGTCAATGGCCAACATGACGGTCCGGCCCGTTTCAGGATTAAAAATCCGGGACAGGCGGTTTTTCGTCCCCCAATCCAGGGAACCCGAGCCCTTCAGGAAAAAACCGGGGGTTTCCATCGGAATGTTTTCATAGAACTTTTTGCCTTCTTTCACTGCTTCCGGGTCCGGCATAATGGTAATCCTCCTGTTTCGTTATTTCTTCTCCATCATTTTAGTGCGATGCTTGACGGCATCAAGTGACAAGATTTTATCTACCCGCCGTTGATTTAAAAACAGGGGGTGCCCGGCCATGGAAGCGGCAACCAGAGACTTGGCCGCGTCTTCCGCGACAACGCAGCGGTAGAACGCCTGTTTCAGATTGACCCCTGTCGCCACCATGCCGTGGTTAATCATAAAGATGGTATCATG